>OJPW01000127.1_pt1 | contig 83994 bp, 76 predicted proteins | sample 1598571 | NCBI WGS metagenome assembly OJPW01 (sample SAMN03922493, study PRJEB24848) | human gut metagenome | isolation source: stool sample | host: Homo sapiens | place: Germany | collected 2011-05
CCCAATGTCCGGTGTGATCATCACGACCACCATGGGGAAGGTCACTCTTGCGGTTCCCACGGCTGCGCCCATCACTCCTGCGACTGAAATAGGTGATTAAGTCACGGAATATGTGTCGTGACTTGATAAAATATAGATAAAGGAGGCAGTAAAACCTATAAAACAATATGTTTGCGGCATTTGTGGATATATTCACGATGAAGCTGTCGGTGGCAAGTGGGAAGACCTACCTGCCGATTGGAAGTGTCCTGTCTGTAAAGCAGGCAAAGACGCTTTCAAACCCAAAGAAGAAAAAACAGCGTCCCAGGAGATCCTTGAAAAGCCCCATGTGGACAAGGAACTCTCTCCCATGGAAATGAGCATCATCTGCTCCAATCTGGCCCGTGGCTGCGAAAAGCAGTATCTGCCCCAGCAGGCAGATGATTTCAGAAAACTGGCAGAGTTCTTCAGAAGCAAGGCTGCGCCCGTCGAGGCGGCCAGCACTGCCAGGCTGCTGGAACTCATCGAACAGGATCTCTCAGTGGGATATCCTTACGGCAATGCAGTAGCCGGTGAAAAGCCGGATCGGGGTGGTTTGCGCTGTCAGGTGTGGAGCGAAAAGGTTACCCGAATGCTCCAGTCTCTGCTGACCCGCTATGAATCTGAGGGAGATAAGATGTTGGAAAACACCGGTGTCTGGGTTTGTACGGTCTGCGGTTTTGTCTATGTGGGCGACACAGCCCCAGAGCTTTGTCCCGTGTGTAAGGTTCCCAGTTGGAAATTTGAAAAAGTGGAAGGGAGGGCATAACCATGGCTGAAAAATATGCAGTAAGAAATCTTCGCTTATGTACTAAGGATTGCCTTTGCCTCTATGTCTGCCCTACCGGAGCGACTGATACAGAGAACAGCATCATTGATCCTGAAAAGTGTATCGGCTGCGGTGCCTGTGCCGAAGCCTGTCCATCCTCTGCAATCTCTATGGTTCCCAAAGAACTTCCGCCCCAGCAGCCGAAAGAAGAAAAAGTTGTCGAAGCACTTCGTGGCTTAGTTCAAAGCAAAGCCAATGCAGAGAACATTGCTTCGCAGCTTCCCGATGTCTTGAGCGTCGCTGTGGAAAAATCCTCTCGCTTGATGGCTGAGGATCTGTGCAGGGAAGCCGGCTTTATGCTGCCTCAGAGCGGTAACACCAGGGCATTCCTGGAAAGCATTAAAACGTATCCCGGCATTCCGGTGGATGCTGTGGAATCTCTGTTAAAAAACATTCAATTCAATGAAAAAATGGAGGAAAAGAAAATGGAAAAATGGAAATGCACAGTCTGCGGTTACATTCACGAAGGCCCCATGACCCCTGATTTCAAGTGCCCTGTCTGCAAGCAGCCCGCCGACAAGTTTGTGAAGATTGAGGATGCTGCGGCTCCTGCAAAGAATCCCTATGCAGGCACCAAAACCGAGAAAAATCTGTGGGAAGCCTTTGCTGGTGAATCTCAGGCACGCAACAAATATACTTACTTTGCTTCAGTAGCCAAGAAAGCCGGTTACGAGCAGATTGCTGCTCTGTTCCTGCATACTGCACAGAACGAGATGGAGCACGCCAAGTTGTGGTTCAAAGCTCTGGGCGAGCTGGGCGATACTGCCGAGAACCTGCTCCATGCTGCTGAAGGTGAGAACGCCGAGTGGACGGATATGTATGACCGCATGGCTCGTGAAGCTGATGAGGAGGGATTCCATGATCTGGCTGAACAGTTCCGTGGCGTAGCTGCCATTGAGAAGATGCACGAGGAGCGCTACCGCAAGCTTTTGAGCAACGTGGAGGCCATGCAGGTGTTTGAGAAGAGCGGCGTTACCATCTGGGAGTGCCGTAACTGCGGACATATCGTAGTAGGAACCAAGGCTCCTGAGATCTGCCCTGTCTGCAAGCATCCTCAGGCATTCTTCGAAGTGCGTGCGGAAAATTACTAAGAATAATATTATTCTCGTTGTGTCAGATGCACCCCACAAAACAAGAAGTGCACCCCACGTGTAGAATTGTATCAAAATGGCCTACCTTTTCTAAAGTAATTGCCTGATTTGTCTACCAGATAAATCAGGCAATTTTCTTATAATTCAGTAATTACAAAGTGGTATTGCTTGAATGCTGAAGTTGGCGCAAATTACGAAAAAGGCGATCTAGTTGTTATGATTGGAGAAAACTATTCCAAATCAAACCGTGAAAACGCGGTCACTGCTTTAACTGAAACACTCAGGCAGTCTCCGATAGGCTCTGCGCTTAAGCAAGGACTTCCAATAGAGATTAGCTTTTCTTCAGGTGTCGTACAAGGGAGACGCTGTAACAGTAGTAACAACTATACAAGGGGCCAGTGCTTTCTTCAGTAAAGAGAATTTTCTGATCAGATACGTAAAGAAACGTCTCTCATATAAAAAAGTGGCTGATATAGATTCCCGTAAAGAGAAATATCTATCAATTCTTGACAGCAATTCTAAACCATGAGCACTTTTACTGCAAACACCCTTCTCTATGTTCCGTTTGGTGCTATTATCGCAATCCCGTAACCATTTTGGTTGCGGGATTTTTTTGTGTTGAAATTCATGCGAATTTTAGTTAAAATATACATAACTGGTCGAATAATGAACTAAATTGGTCAAGAGGAGGGCGGAGTATGCTTCAAATAGCGGTGTGTGACGATGAGAAGCTGTATCTCAATGAAGTACTGAAAATTTTGCATGAGACGCTTGACGGTACGCCGAATAAGATACAGACCTTCCAAAATTCCGCCGCACTTATTGCAGCCGTTGAGGAGGACGGGTATATACCCGATATAGCCGTGCTTGATATTCGTATGGATGAGGTTGACGGTATAACGCTTGCAAAGCAGCTGAACAAGGCATCGCCGACAAGCAAAATCATATTCATTTCAAGCTATTCGGGATATCTCATGGATGTGTACGAGACGGAGCATGTCTATTTTGTCCTGAAGCCCAACATGGAAGAGCGCCTGCCGGCAGCGCTGCAAAAGGCGCTTGCTTCAACGGCTACGATAAAAACACTTTCCGTCAAGAGCGGCGCATATCATCAGCGGGTACGGCTTGACAACGTCCTGTGCATTGAGCGCCTTAAGCATAAGACCATCGTCCACACAGACGACGGCGATATCGAGACCACGCAATTTCCCAAGACACTTATCGATAGCGGCGGGGTGCAGGCGGATTTTATCCGCTGCCACCAAAGCTTTTGGGTGTGCGCAAAGGCGATAGCGGCGATGGAGCGGGAGCAGTTTAAGCTGCGTGACGGCTCGTTTGTCCCGATAAGTCGTACATATAGAAATGAAAGCAGAAGGGCATTCTTCGATCTGCTGGCCGGTACGGTCAAGCAGGAGATAAAGGCGTGAGAGTATGGAATATAACGGACTGTATGCCAATTTGATATTCAATTCGTGCATCATGCTGATGTGGTTTGCATTCCAGTGGCGTGTGCTCGACGGACGGCGCTTCTCGGTATGGCTGACTATCCTGCTTGCCTTTGTCATCAACATTGCCTACACTGTGCCGATACTGCTCTATACGCAGGCAGGCTCGATGCTGCGCATCCTGCTGATGCCCACGGGGCCGCTTGTGATGGCTTTTGCACTGTTTTACGGCAGACCGCTCAAAAAGATACTTGCCGTTGGTCTTGAGCTTGCGGCAACCGTGCTGCTCGAGCTTATGTTTATGCCGATGATCATGAACTACGATATGGATCCGATGCTCTCGGTGTGGGCCGATCCCCGAACCGTGACCTACGGTCTTGTATATCTGCCCTGCTTAGTCCTTGTGCTTTTGACATTCAGCCTGCCGATGATACGGTCGAAGAATAACCTCAGCAGCAAGCAGATACTTGTCTTTGCAATGCTGCCGGTGTCGCAGACACTGTGCGAGGCCATGTTAACCACCGTGGTCTACGATTCGCAGCGGCAGGAGTACATTGCAATTTTCCTCATCGCCTCGCTGCTGTTCATCGTTTCCGACATTATTCTTTATCAGATGATGATCAGGACCGAACAGCGAGTTCAGCTCGAGGTCGAAAACAAGCTTCTTGAAAAGCAGCTTGATGTGCAGCTTTCACACTATGACGACCTTACCAAGCAATACGAGCAGATACGTGCAATGCGGCACGATATATATCATCACCTAAATGCGATAAACCTGCTGCTGAAGGAGGGCAACGCCAAGGCAGCGTCCGAGTATTCTGCGCAGCTTCTGCCGATGCAGCAGTACATCTCACACCTCGGCGAGTGCCGCAACCCGACGGTTGACGCATTCCTTTACAGCCGGATCCGAGAGGCAGGAAGCCTTGGTATAAATGTTGAGGCGGATGTCGCCATGCCGGCTGACCTTGCAATATCAAACACCGACCTCATTGTTTTGTTCGGCAATATTATGGACAACGCAATAGAAGCGTGTCAGCACATGGATAATGCCACAATAAAGCTCACGGCGCTCATCTCACGAGGACACCTTGTTGTCCGTGAAAGCAACCCCGTGCCCGAGCATCCTGAGGCAAAGAAGCGTAGAATACCCGAACTTGAGCGAGGAGTGGGCTTCAGAGTGCTCGACAATATGGCGGAGAAATACAACGGCAGCTTTACCCATTCCATAGAGGACGGTGTTTACACCGTGACCGTTATGCTAAACACCGAACAGACAGTTTAATTTGATACTTTTGACCTTAGGGGCACCGTCTTTGACGGTGCCTTTTTGCTGTCAAAACGACAAAAAGCGCAAAAATGTGTCGATTGTGCGTAAAAATGCGCAGAATTTGCAATTTTTATCAAAAACACTGCCGACAATGCTATATTTTATCTACGATAAATTGAGATTGGAAAAGAGGGCAGATAGTGACCAAAATATTGGATGTTTGTATCGTAGATCCAAGTGAGACTTGGCGTAACGTGATCAAGGAAATGCTGTGCAGGGAGCTCGAAAAATACGGAGTCACTTCCTGCGTAAGCGAGTTTTCCTCACTCGAGCAGCTCCGGCAGCTTGACAAGCACCGATTGTCGTATGACCTGCTCATGGCGGATATATCCGATGACGAAACCAGAAAGGCGGACCTGAACTTTTGCGGCTCGCTGTGCCAGGATAACTCAGATATGCGGCTTATCTTTTTGGCGAGCGACCCGATAGCGGCGCTGGATGTTTTTGACTATGATACGGATTATTTTATATATAAGACGGAGCTTGAAGAGCGTATGCGCACGGCCGTGCGTTACCTTTTCAATACCCGCCAGGATGCATTTGAACCGAGCATCATGATATGGAACAGATCGTCGCTGCATGTTGTGAAGCTGAAGGATATTATGTACTGCGAGCATGCCCAGCGTCAGACCAAGATAGTCACCTGCACGAAAACGGTCACCTGTCCCGAAAAACTCGACGATTTCCACCGCCGTCTCGATGCCGGTGACTTTGTCAGAACGCATTGCAGCTTTCTGGTAAACCTGCAATATGTAAAGGAGCTGCACCGAGCCTATGTCGCACTGTCAAACGGCACGACCGTGCCCCTGAGCCGTGCAAATCTCGCTCGTGTCCGTGAGGCGTTCATACTTTATAAGCACAAAACCGAGCAAGCCAAAAACCCTGATATGCAATAAAATTTCAAGTAATTGAACTAATATGCTATTTTCTCCGAAAACGAGACTATAATTGCACTTATCACCACAGAATGTGATCAAAATGTTAAAATACACCTATCGCAAAAACAAGAAAAGGAGAGGCAAAATGAAAAAAAGGATCTTAAGTGTATTGCTTGTGCTGTGTTTGGTATTCACGCTCCTGCCCGTTGGTGCAACGGCAGCTGCGGCTACCAGCGGCACATGCGGCAGCAACCTGAAATGGAAGCTTGAAGGCGGAACACTGACTGTCTCCGGCACAGGTGCCATGTACAACTACGGCGACGGTTCAGGACGTATTATGCCGTGGCCAGGCGACTCAATAGAAGAAGTTGTGATAGGCTCCGGCGTAACGAGCATCGGAAACTATGCGTTCGAGGAGTGCCACAGTATTAATAGCGTGACAATTGGCAAAGATGTAAAGAGCATAGGCGAAGGTGCATTTTCTACATTGTATGGCGGTCCGAAAAGTATTACGATACCCGTTAGCGTAACGAGTATCGGAGACTATGCGTTTGACGGATGGGATTTGATAACCGTAAACTACGGGGGAACCGTTAATCAGTGGAAGTCAATGAATACTTATGATCGCAACTATTATCTGGCTGCAGCAGAAATCAAATGCGCTGACGGCACTGTACTCCCTCGCGGCATCTGCGGTGCTGACTTGACATGGAAAATGAACAACAACGGCACGCTGACCATATCCGGCACGGGAGCGATGTTTGACTATGGTTTTCATGAGTATCGTGCTCTGTGGAGCAGACATGCAGACTCAATAAAAAATGTTGTGATAGAAGCCGGCGTAACAAGCATCGGAAAAGATGCATTCGTTTACTGCGATAACATAACGAGTGTGACGATACCTGCCAGCGTCACGAGCATCGGAGAAGGTGCGTTTCGCCTTTGCAATAAGCTGAGCACCGTAAACTACGGCGGAACCGCTAATAAGTGGAACGCAATAAGCATCGGTAATGACAATGAAAACCTTACCGGGGCGAATATAAACTATGCCGGGATTACATGGACGTATAACAACGGCACACTCACTATCTCCGGTACGGGAGATGTGGACGATTATAATAACAGCAGTGCGCCTTGGTATGATCACAGATATGACACGACCAAGATCGTCATCTCCAATGGCGTTACCGGCATCGGCGAAGGAGCGTTTTGCTACTTTACCGAGCTCACAAGCGTTTCGCTTCCCGGCAGCTTAAAGAGCATCGGAGCTTATGCCTTCAGAGGATGCAGCAGCCTTAAGAGCGTTGTCATTCCGGACAGCGTCACGAGCATTGGCGAGAGTGCGTTCTACCGGTGTACCGCTCTCACGACCGCAACAGTTTCAAACAGCGTCTCCATGATCAGCTACGGAACATTCATGAGCTGTGAAAATCTTATAAGCGTCACTATCCCCAATAGTGTTAAGAGTATTGGCGAAAAAGCATTTTATAACTGCGGCAGCCTGACCGATGTGTACTATAAAGGCAGTACCGCCCAGTGGAACGCAGTGATGGTCGGCTTAGACAACGACAGTCTGCAAAACGCAAATATCTACTTTGTGCACACTCACAGTTACACGGCAGCAGTCACCGCACCGACCTGCACTGCACGAGGCTACACCACTTATACCTGTTCTTGCGGCGACAGCTATATCGATAGCTACACTAATCCACTCGGTCACGACTATGTAAACGGTATATGCTCCCGCTGCGGGGAAGCAGACCCCAATTACAAGCTGGCAGCTCCTGAACTGAAGATAACCACTTCTTCAGGTAAGCCGAAGGTTTACTGGAATGAAGTTGACGGCGCAGTCAAGTACTGGCTCTACCGTTCAACGGACGGCGTGAATTTTAACTACTACGATACGACGACCTCGACAAACTATACAAACAGGTCGACGACCATAGGCACGACTTACTACTACAAAGTAAAAGCGATAGACGCAAACGACGCACGCTCTGAATTCAGCGTTGTCAAGCGCATCATGTGCAAGCCCGCAGCACCGACCGTGAGCATCAATCGCTCTAACGGAAAGCCCAAGCTGAGCTGGAAGTCGGTTTCCAGTGCAAAGAAGTATTGGGTATACCGTTCGACCGACGGTAAGAACTTCAAGTACTGGGACAGCACGACTAAGACCAATTACACCAATAAGGGCGCTGCATCCGGCACAAAGTATTACTACCGTGTTAAAGCAGTTGCAATCGTAAACGGAAACAATGTTGCCTCTGCAAACAGCAACACGAAGAACATGATTACCACGCTTGCGAAACCGAGCGTCAGCATCACGACCTCGGGCGGCAAGCCGAAGCTCACATGGAAGGCTGTCACGGGTGCGGATAAATACTATATCTACCGCTCGACCAACGGCAAGAACTTCAAATACTGGGAAAGCACCACAAAGACATCCTACATCAACACCGGTGCAAAGAGGAACACCAGATATTATTACAAAGTTAAAGCAGTCTGCGCTGCGAACAGCAATGCAAACTCTGCACGGAGCGCCTCCGTCAGCATCAAAGCAACGAAATAAGTTGCATCAGCTTAAAACGACTCCGGCCGTTTATCCCCAATATACAGGGAACGGCAGCAGATTTTTTCTGCTGCCGTTTTCTTTATAAAAAAATAAAAGCCTCGATCGAAGACCGAGGCTTTAGGTGCGTATATAATTACAGGGTGTCGAGAGCTTGCTTGAGGTCGGCGATTATATCCTCATAGTTTTCAAGGCCGACGCTGAGGCGAATGAGACCGGCTGCGATGCCGGAGGCTTTGAGTTCGTCCTCGGTGTAGGTCGAGTGGGTCATGGAGGCGGGATGCTCGATGAGAGTTTCAGCATCTCCGAGGGAAACGGCAACGGTCACGAGCTTGAGGGAGTTGACGAGCTTTGCACCGGCTGCACGGCCGCCTTTGACTTCGAACGAAATCATGCCGCCAAAGTCCTTCATCTGCTTTGCGGCGATGTCGTGACCGACATGAGCCTCGAGACCGGGATAGTAGACTTTTTCAACTGCAGGGTGGCCATCCAAGAATTCGGCGACCATTTTCGCATTGGCGCAGTGCTTCTGCATACGGATCTCAAGGGTCTTGAGACCGCGGAGAATAAGAAATGCGCAGAAAGGATCCATAACTGCACCGGTCATGTCCTTAAGGCCGAACATACGAACCTCGCCGATAAACTCGGCTGATCCGACTACAAAGCCCGCTATGACATCGCCGTGACCGTTGAGGTACTTGGTGGCGGAGTGAACAACGACATCAGCGCCTAACTTAAGGGGATTCTGAAGGTAGGGGGAGGCAAAGGTGTTGTCGCAAACGACTTTGATGTCTTTGTTATAAGCGTGAGTAATTTCTGCAATTGCGGAAATATCGGTTATCTTGAGATTTGGGTTTGCAGGAGTTTCAAGGTAGACGCAGCAGGTGTTGGGCTTGAGATGAGCCTTGACAGCGTCAAGGTCTGAGGTGTCTATAAAATCAACTTCAACGCCGTAGCGGGTCATGCCGTGGTTGAGCAGGGCGAAGGTACAGCCGTACAGTGTGCCGTCGGCGATAATATGCTTGCCAGCACCTGCGATAGTCCACAGGGCAGAGGAGATAGCGCCCATGCCGGAAGCGGTGGCGACACAAGCCTCGCCACCCTCAAGAGCGGCTACCTTGTTTTCGAGAACGGATGTGGTTGGGTTGCCGAGGCGGGTGTAGATGTAACCGGCTTCCTCACCGGCGAAGCGGTGACCGCCCTGCTCGCAGCTATCGAACACGAAGGTCGAGGTCTGGAATATGGGAGTAGTCAGAGCGCCGTACTGAGTGTCCTTGACATTACCTGCGTGGATGGCCTTGGTGCCAAAGCCATATTGCTCATTATTCATTGTATTTCCTCCTAAATTTTGTTCTTTCCTTACCTAAACTTTAGCATATCTTTCAGCATCAACGGTAATTCTCATTATCTAACACTTACTATATATTCTTGCTATAACCGAAAACGCGAAACTGCCCGAGCACTGCACTGAAATGCATGCTTGGGCAGATGGAATTTAGTTATGCTAACAAAAGATTACAAGAAAACAAACGAAAAACTCGCAGATATATAAAAAACGATTATAGTTAAATTGAATATCAAAGCATCAAACGCTGTCAAGAATGCGGCGGAGGATATCGACAAACCGCTGCTCGAGCTCTGTAAGCGGCAGACCACGCAGGTGAATATAGCCTATGCGCATCTCGTTTTCTGCATCTTCGAGAGGCACACTTATAAGTCTGTCGTCACCATAGCCAACGGGCAGAACTCCGCTGCCGGTAGAAATGCATTCGGTGTGTGCCATTATGTTGTAAATGGTTGCACGGTCGTTGACATAGACGATGCGGGCAAAATCCGACGCTTTGCCTGCAATGGCCTCCTCGGCGTAGTTCATGTTGCTTTCGGATTGCGTGAACATTACATAGGGATACTCAAAAAGCTGATCGACTCGCACCGAACGCTCCTTAGCGAGCGGATGCTCCTTGCTCATGTAGACCTGAGGCTTGATGGTTGACAGCTCGAAGAATTCAAGATGCTTTTCGTCGAGAATACGGCGGATGAAATGTTCGGTCATATTTGAAACAAACATAATGCCAAGATCGCTCTGGCGTGTGCTGACCTCACTGATAACGCTGGACATCTCTGTTTCCTTGAGACTGACATCTACCCTCGGCTCTTCTATCAGATGCAAAAACTCGACAAATGCCTGAGCGCAGAACGGGTAGCGCTGCGAGGATATAGAAAGGCGCACACGATCCTCGGCATTTTGCTCACTGTAATAGCGGTTTATCTTGCGGCTTGCTTCAACGATCGGCGTTATCATCGCAATAAGGCTGCGCCCGTCATCTGTGAGCGAAACTCCACGGTTCGTACGGTGGAACACCGTTATGCCAAGCTCCTTTTCAACCTCGGCAATCGCCGTTGACAGCGCCGATTGCGATATGAAAAGGCTCTGAGCAGCACGGTTAATTGAGCCGCAGCGCTCCACCTCGATAATATAGCTCATTTGCAGTAAAGTCACAGTTATACCCTCCTTGACAAACACCCGATGTTCAGGGAACATCGGGTGTTTCATTATGCGTTTTTACTCTTGTGCATCGTCCTTGCCGAGATAATTTATAAGCAGTTCATGCATAAGCTCATCACGGTCAATGCGGCAGATAAGGCTTCGGGCGTTGTTATAGTTGGTTATATAGGTCGGATCCTCCGACAGGATATAACCCACAAGCTGATTGATGGGATTGTAGCCTTTCACTTTAAGAGAGTTGTATACGGACGACAAAATCTCACGCATCTCGGTTTTGCTGTCGATAACTGTAAATCTTCTGGTTATGTCCTCCATAACTTATCCCTCCTTACGATCAAATATACTTGTTTAGATTATAACCACTTTGGTCGCAAAAGTAAAGAGATTTAGCTGCATAAATTCCCTCGGAAGCCAAATTTAGCGCCATTTAGCGCATCTTTGCACCAAATTTACTCTCAAGAGCGCCCAAAACGGCATTTACTGTCTCCTCGGCGTGCTCATCGGTGAGGGTCTGATCATCGGCACGCATGGTAAGCGAGAAGGCGACGGACTTCATACCGTCGGCGATATGGCTGCCTGTGTAGATGTCGAACAGAGAGCAGCCCTTAAGGTACTCACCGCCGCTTTTCATGATGCAGTCGATAAGATGCGCAACGGGTATCTTCTTATCGCACACGATCGCAATGTCACGGGAGACGGCCGGGAAGCGGGGCAGCGGGGTGTATATGGGATCGGCGCCACGAGCCTTCATAAGAGCGTCCAGCGAGAGCTCAGCGCAGTAGAGTTCGGCGTCGATGCCGTAATTCTGGGCGACCAGCGGGTGAATCTGACCGAACACGCCGATATATTCGTCGCCGCAGTAGACCTTTGCGCAGCGGCCGGGGTGGTACGACGGGTTGTCGGTGCAGGCCTCATAACGAATGCCTTGTGCACGGATATCGGTAAGCACGGCCTCGACAACGCCCTTGAGCGTGAAGAAGGTCGTACCGGCACCGTAAGTACCGAGTGTGAGGTACTTCGACTCTATCGCAAGACCGTCCTTGCCGCCGAGACCATAGGTCCTGCCTATCTCGTAGAGCTTGACAGCCTTATTGCGGAAGTTGTAGTTGCGGGTGAGAATTTCGAGCATGGACGGCAGAGTTGTCGTGCGCATGATGGAGGTGTCCTCACCAAGTGGGTTGAGTATCCTGAAGCTCGCTCTTCTCGGGTCATCGGCTGCCCAGCGGATCTTGTCGTAGTAGGTGGGGGAGATAAACGAGTAGGTGATAATCTCGTCATAGCCGACCGCACGGCACAGGCTGCCCAGCTGCTGCTCAAGAAGCTGCTCGGGGTTATAGCCGCCACGGGTGGTTTCGCCACGAACGAGGGTGCAGGGAATGTTATTGTAGCCGTAGAAGCGTGCGACTTCCTCGGAAAGGTCGGAGTAGTGCACAACATCGCCACGCCACGAGGGAACGGTGATGGTCTCACCGTCTACGCCGAACTGCAGGGACTTAAGGATGCGCAGCATTTCCTCGGTCTCGACATTCGTGCCGAGAAGTGCGTTGATTTTATCGGGACGCAGGGCGAGCACGGTGGGCTCGGGCAGGTTGTTCACAACATCGATAACGCCGTCAACGACCTCACCGGCACCGAGAAGCTCAACCAGCTCACAGGCACGGTCGACTGCGGGCAGGGTGTTGTACACATCAAGACCCTTTTCAAATTTTGCCGAAGCCTCGGTCCTCATGCCGAGGGCGAGAGCGCCTTTTCTGATGCAGGTGCCGTCGAAGTTTGCAGACTCGAAAACGACATCGACGGTATCATCGACTATCTCGCTGTTTTCGCCGCCCATTATGCCTGCAAGGCCGACTGCACGGGTGTCGTCTGCGATGACGAGCATGTTGGAATTGAGCTTGCGCAGGTTACCGTCGAGCGTGGTGAGTGTTTCGCCGTCCTCTGCACGGCGGACGATTATCTTGCCGCCCTTGACATAGCGATAGTCAAAAGCGTGCATCGGCTGGCCGTATTCCATCATGACATAGTTTGTGATATCAACAATGTTGTTAATGGGACGCACGCCCATTGCACGCAGACGCTCACGCATCCACTTGGGTGAGGGAGCTATCTTAACGTTGCGCACCATGCGTGCGGTGTAGCGGGGGCAGAGGTCGGAAGCGGGGACCTCGACCTTGAGCAGGTCATCCAACTTGCCGTCGGCGCCGCCCTTGACGACGGGCTCGTGCAGCTTGAGCTCCTTGCCGAAGGTAGCCGCAGCCTCTCTTGCAAGACCGATGATCGACAGGCAATCGGGGCGGTTCGGGGTTATCTCGAACTCGATGACATGGTCGTCGGCACCGATGATGGGTTTGATGTCGTCGCCGGGCTTGATGCCATCCTCATGCAGAATAAAAATACCGTCAGGGATGCAGTTGGGGAACTCCGCCTGCTCGGCGTGCAGATCTGCAAGGGTGCAGACAACGCCGGACTTGGTGTTATATGCGAGCATGTCGCCCTCATGGATATTGTGGCAATCGGTGTGGCAGGTGACATCACCATTGCCGATATCGAGAACGCAGTCAAACTCGTTCACGCCGGAAACCGCAACGCTCACGACCTTTGCGGCGACGACGGGTCCGAAAACCTTTGCTCCGGCCTGGATATCGGCGGGGATAGAAGGCTTGTTCTTGTCCAGCGGATGGTAGTTGCCCAAGATTGCGGCAGCCTTGATTGCGGCATAGGGGAAGTCACGCTCGTCAAGGCCGAGCTCATACAGGCCGCAGAGCATGCCGTCGGAGACCTCGCCACGCAGTTTACCCTTGGTTATCGTCTTGCCGCCGGGAAGGGTGGAGTTATCGAGCGCAACGGGGACAAGGTCGCCCACATGAACATTCCATGCACCCGTGACTATCTGAACAGGCTCTGCCTGCCCTGCATCGACCATGCACAGCCACATATGGTCGGAGTTAGGGTGCTTTGCCATCGAAAGCACCTTGCCGACAACAACATTGCTTATTTCCTTGCCCAGATCCTCAAAGGTCTCGACCTTCGAGCCGGAAAGGGTCATAGCCTCGGAAAATTCATGGTCATTTATATCGCTGACGGAAACGCCGTCAACAAACTCGTTAAGCCATTTTCTGCTAAGATTCATATCATAAACCTACCTTTCTCAGAACTGCTCCAGGAAGCGGACATCGTTTTCAAAAATCAGGCGCAGATCGGAGATCTTAAAGCGGCGCATCGCAAGTCTTTCAAGACCCATGCCGAATGCCCAGCCGGTGTATTCCTCGCTGTCAATGCCGCTCATTTCGAGTACACGGGGGTGAATCATGCCGGCGCCGAGCACCTCAATCCAGCCCTCACCCTTACAGGTGGGGCAGCCCTTGCCGCCGCACTTGTGGCACTGGACATCCATCTCGCAGCTGGGCTCGGTGAACGGGAAGTGATGGGGGCGGAAGCGGGTGACTGTGCCCTTGCCGAACAGCTCCTCCATAACGGCATTGAGCGTGCCCTTGAGGTCAGCCATGGTAACGCCCTTGTCGATGACCATACCCTCGACCTGATGAAACATGGGGGAGTGGGTGGCATCGACCTCGTCCTTGCGGTAGACCCTGCCCGGGGCGATGATGCGGATAGGCAGCTGCATCGTCTCCATCGCACGCACCTGCATGGGGCTTGTCTGCGAGCGGAGCATCACACGACTGTCGGTGTCAAAATAGAAGGTGTCCGACCAGTCACGGGAGGGATGGCCTTCTCCGGCGTTGAGCTTATCAAAGTTATAGGTCGCAAGCTCGACCTCGGGACCGTCGAGCACGGTAAAGCCCATGCCCACGAATATATCCTTAATTTCGTCAAGTGCCTTGTACATCGGGTGCTTGTGTCCGAGCCTGATTTCCTCACCGGGGATGGTGACATCGACTGCCTCAAGCTCAAGCTTGGCCTCGAGCGCCGCCGCTTCAAGTCGTGAGCGGGCGCTTTCAATGTTCTTTTCAAGCTCAGCTCTGAGCTGGTTTGCAAGCTGACCCATGATGGGGCGCTCGTCTGCCGAGAGCTTGCCCATCTGCTTCAGAATGGCGGTCAGCTCACCCTTTTTGCCAAGATACTTTACTCTGAGAGCTTCGAGAGCTTCAATGCTGTCGGCGCCGGTGATGGACTTAACAGCGTTTTCTCTCAACTCCTGCATAAGTGCTTTCATAATTTCTCTCCTTAGAAAAATTTTATAAACCGGAATAAAAAAAGCCCTTCATCCCACAAAGGGACGAAAGACCAACTTCCGCGGTACCACCCAGATTCGATACAAAGATCGCACTTTGTGCCGTAACGGGGCATACCGCCGATGATTAGTCGGAGCTCACGGGCGAACTAAATGCCAATGCCACGGGCGGCTTACAGCCGATGACCGCCTTTCTCTGTCTGGCAACCGGACATTATCTTCCCGATCGTCGCAATACCATATAATAAAGATATTAAAGCTCACATTTCAAAAAAAGTCAAGCAGAAAATTTGACTAATGAAAGCAGGACGACTATAATACAATAAACCGTAGGAGGGAAGCGGAATGCGAAAAATCATTTTGCCGCTAATGATAAGTCTCGTCATCCTCTGCGGCTGCTCAGATAACGGTGAGGAGAGCTTTTTGAAATTCATGCAGCAGGTGTATACCGCCGATGAGGTAAGCTTCAACGCCGCCGTCCGGGCAGAATACAGCGACAAAACGGTGGAGTTCAAGCTGGGGTATGTGCAGGACGAAAACGGCGCCGTTGTGGAGATATTGGAGCCCGAGCTTGTTGCCGGTATAAAAGCGAGGGTGTCCGAGGACACGACGCAGCTTGAGTACGAGGGCGTTATCTTGGATATCGGTACGCTTTCCGATAACGGCCTTAGCCCCATGTCGGCACTTCCGGTGCTCGTAAAGGCGATGCGTGAGGGCCACCTCGACATTGTCTGGACGGAGGACGATATGCTGGCGGCGAGGATAATTCCCTCGGACGACATCACCGTGACGCTGTGGCTTTCTAAGGAGCTTGTTCCGTTGAATGCCGAGATAAGCTGTGACGAGAAAACAGTTGCATTCATTGAGATAACAGATTGGAGTGTGAGCTAAACAATGAAGGATCTGCAAAAGAGAACATGGGCTGAGGTCAGCCTTGAGAATATCGAGTACAATTACCGTGCCATAAGAGCGAGACTGCCAAAGGGCTGCCGCTTCCTCGGCATCGTCAAGGCCGACGCATACGGCCACGGTGCGGTAGAGGTGGCAAAGCGCCTTGAAAAGTGCGGTGCGGACTATCTTGCCATTGCCTGCCTTGACGAAGCACTGGAGCTAAGGCGCAGCGGCGTTAAAATGCCGATACTCATACTCGGACACACGCCGCCGGAGTATGTAAAGGAGCTTTTGGACAATGACCTTACGCAGACCGTGAGCTGCGAGGCAAAGGGCGTTGAATATTCCGAAGCTGCCACGAAGCTCGGCGGCACGCTCAAAATTCACATAAAGCTCGACACCGGTATGTCCCGACTCGGCTTCCTGTGTGCAGGCGGCTACTTTGACGAGGGCGTGCAGAGCGTTATCCGCACCTGCAAGCTCCCGGGCATCTATGCCGAGGGCGTATACACGCATTTTGCCGTGTCCGACTATACCGACAGTGAGAGCATCGACTATACAAAAAAGCAGTTTGAGCTTTTCATGCATGTCATTAACGATGCCGAGCGCCTCGGCGGTTTTAAGTTCAAGATCCGCCACTGCGCAAACAGCGGCGCTGTTGTCAACCATCCGGAGATGATGCTCGACATGGTTCGCCCGGGCTTTCTGCTCTACGGCTACGGTGACGACGGCAAGCTCGGTCTCAAGCCCGCCATGCGCATGGTGAGCACCGTAAGCACCATAAAATACTATGAACCCGGCACCTTCGTCAGCTATGGCAGACACTATGTTACAGATAAGCGCACGAGGATGGGCGTTGTCGCCGCAGGCTATGCCGACGGCATCCCTTGGGCGGCAGCAGGCAAGTGCAGCTACTTTACCGAGGGCAAATTCGTTCCGCAGTGCGGCAATATCTGCATGGATATGAGCATGGTCGATCTCACCGACTGCCCCGAGGTCAATGTCGGCAGTGAGGTCGAGATCTTCGGCGAAAACGCAAGGATAGAAAAGCTCGCCGAGGCAGCGGGCACGATACCGTATGAGCTTCTTTGCGCCGTGTCAAAGCGTGTTCCGAGAATATATAAGTAAACGATTGTATAAAATTTGATTCACCGTGGGAGAATGTAATCAGCACACTACATAAGATGTAGCGGGCGACTATCATTCGGAGTGTGAATTAAATTGAGTATAGTCAAGCGCGGAGATATATATTATGCCGACCTGAGCCCCGTTGTGGGCTCGGAGCAGGGCGGGATGAGACCCGTTCTGATCGTTCAGAACGACACCGGTAATAAACACAGCCCAACGGTTATTGCCGCTGCGATAACGAGCCAGACCGGCAAGGCGAGACTGCCGACCCACATCGAGCTCGATGCGCAGAGTGTGGGACTTTCCCGTGACAGCGTCATACTGCTTGAGCAGATACGCACCATCGATAAATCCCGACTGCGTGAGCGCATGGGAAAATTGGATGACACGACGATGACCAAGGTCGACAATGCAATTGCCGTGAGCTTTGGCTTGTAAGACAAAACCCCGAGGTTTTCCTCGGGGTTTTTGCATAGGAGGTATTATGGAAAATTACCCGGTTTACATTGATGGCGCACAGTGCGGCAGCATGCAGGTATACTCCGAGGGGCTGATGACCGTTTTCGATGCCGAGTGCCGCTGCGTCGACAGGCTCGTGCGGTTGAGAATTTTCGGTGGCGGCAAAAGTGCGGCTTTGGGCGTGATGCAGCCGGAAAAGGGAAGACTGCGCCTTGTAAAGAAGCTTTCCCGAGCGCAAATGCGCATTTTGCCGCAGGTGATAGAATACGCAGCGGATAAGCCTTTTGCGCCGATAAAGCAGCCGGATATATCCGAGGACGACGGCCTGCTGTGGTTTTCAACACCGCAGGGCTTTCTCACCTGCTTTGACGGCAGGCGGAGCCTTATCGCCATTCCGGCGGACATGAGCGCATCGACCCGCACGAAGGCGATACTGCGCACGATAAACGGTCGTGAATATGCCGTTTTCCCGGGGAAAAGAAATTTTCCGGGTAAGTAGAAATCTTAACAGATATGTGATATACTGCAAAGCATAGATAAGAATAAACCGGAGGTATGCAATATGCTGATGACAGATGTAATCGTAAAAAAGCGGGACGGCCTGAAGCTTTCCGCCGAGGAGATAGAGTTTGTCGTAAACGGCTACACCAAGGGCGAAATACCCGACTATCAAATGTCGGCGCTTCTGATGGCCATCTTACTGCGCGGCATGGACAGTGAGGAAACGCTGGAGCTCACAATGGCAATGATGCACAGCGGCGAGACGCTCGACCTCAGCAAGATAACCGGCGTCAAGGCCGATAAGCACTCCACCGGCGGTGTCGGTGACAAGACCTCGCTCATTCTCTGCCCGATGGTAGCAGCGGCAGGCGTGAAGATCGCCAAAATGTCAGGCCGCGGTTTGGGTCACACCGGCGGCACGATAGACAAGCTTGAAAGCTTCCCGGGCTTCAACACCGGCATTTCCGAGGAAAAGTTCATTTCCAATGTCAACACCTTCGGCATCGCTATTGCCGGTCAGACCGCCGACCTTGACCCTGCCGACAAGAAGATGTACGCTCTGCGTGATGTCACCGGCACAGTGCCGAGCATTCCGCTCATCGTCAGCAGCATCATGTCTAAAAAGCTCGCCGCCGGAGCGGATGTCATCGTTCTGGATGTCAAGTCCGGCAGCGGCTCGTTCATGGAAACAGAGGACAAGGCAAGGGAGCTTGCAACCGAGCTTGTCAGGGTCGGTAAGCTTGCGGGCAAAAAGACCGTCGGTGTAATTACCGACATGGATGAGCCTCTCGGCAACGCCATCGGCAACGCACTTGAGGTCAAGGAAGCCATTGAAGTTCTCAAGGGCGAGAAAAAGGGTGAGCTTCTTGAGCTGTGCCTGACGCTCGGCTCTTGCATTCTGACTCAGGCGGGCATAGCCGAGACCGAGGAGGAAGCCCGCAAAATGCTCCAAAAGGGCATCGACGACGGCAGCGCACTTAAAAAACTTGCACAGCTCGTCGAGGGGCAGGACGGCGACCCCAAGGCAGTTTACGACACCGAGCTTCTGCCCAAAGCACCCGTTCAGCTTGAAGTTAAAAGCGACAGGGCGGGATTTGTTAAGCACATTTCCGCAAAGGATGTCGGCCTTGTGTCGATGCACCTCGGCGGCGGCAGAGTGACCAAGGAGAGCGTCATTGACCTTTCCGTCGGCGTAATACTCAACAAAAAGGTCGCAGACCGTGTCGAACTTGACGAGACCTTAGGTGTTATCCATGCGCAGACAATGGAAAAAGCGCAGGAGGCAGCGCAGCTTCTCAAAAACTGCTACACGATAGTAGATGAACCTGTCGAAAAATCTAAATTCATAAAAGGCATAGTAAAATAAAAACAAGGCTGAAAGGATAGTCCTTTCAGCCTTAAATTTTAGCCTACAAAAGCGATTAACACGGCAATGAGCGAAACGACAGATGCAATTGCTATTTCGCCCGCCCAGACCTTTCTCGCAGTCGCCTCGGAAACCTCAAAGCTTGCAAGAACGGACTCACCCTTTTCCGCAATCTCCTGCTTCTTCGGTTTTTCTGCTTTAGTTTTCTTTTCCGGCTTTTTGATATTGATTTTAGGAATTTTCATAGCTTTAAAGAAACGGCGGACGATAGTCCGCCGTTTGTGATTTTAGATTACTCAGCCTCGGCGAGTGCCTTTGCTTCCTCGATGACCTTCTGCTGGATGTTGCCGGGAGCTTCCTCATAGCGAACAAACTTCAGAGTGAACGAGCCACGACCCTGGGTCATGGAGCGCAGGTCGATGGTGTAAGAGCTCATCTCAGCCATCGGGACCTCAGCCTCAACTATCTGCATGCCGTCCTCAGCGTTCATGCCGAGCACGGTGCCGCGACGCTTGGAGGAGATATCGGACATGATATCACCGAGGTTTGCATCGGGGATGGTGACCTGAAGCAGACCGATAGGCTCTAGAATGGTGGGCTTTGCCTTGGGGATACCGTCCTGATATGCAAGGCGGGCAGCGGTCTGGAATGCCATATCGTTCGAGTCGACGGGATGGTAGGAGCCGTCGTACAGGGTTGCCTTGAGGCCGACCAGCGGGTAGCCTGCAAGAACGCCCTTGGTGACGGAGTTGCGCAGGCCCTTCTCTACGGAGGGGAAGAAGTTCTTGGGAACGGAGCCGCCGAAGACCTCTTCTGCGAAGATCATGTCGTCGGACTCATCCTGCGGCTCAAAGCGGATCCAAACATCACCGAACTGGCCTGAACCGCCGGACTGCTTCTTATGACGGCCGTGAGCCTCGACACGACCCTTGATCTTTTCACGGTATGCGACACGGGCGGGCTTGAGCTCGGTCTCAACACCAAAGCGGGACTTGAGCTTTGCACACAGGACATCGACCTGAATGTCGCCTGCGCCGGAGATGACCATCTGATGGGTCTCTGCGTTGTTGACGAGCGTGAAGGAGACATCCTCTTCGTTCAGACGGGAAAGGCCGCCTGCGACCTTGTCGTCCTGACCCTTGGTCTTGGGGGAGATAGCCATGGAGTAGCAGGGATCGGGCATCTCGAGAGCGGGAAGCTCGACCTCGTTCTTGGGATCGCAAACGGTGTCGCCGGTTTTCCAGTCCATCTTACCGACGGCAACGATATCGCCGCAGCAGGCTTCCTTGACCTCGGTGGTCTTCTTGCCGCAGATGGTGTACAGACGGCCGAGCTTGTCGGTGCTGGAGGCACGGACATTGCGCAGGGACATATCGGCAGTGATCTTGCCGCCCATGACCTTAACGAAGCTGTACTTGCCGAACTGGTCGGAAACGGTCTTGAATACGAATGCAAGAGTGGGTGCTGCGGGGTCTACATCGGGAGCGGGGACATAGTCGCAAACTGCCTGCAGAACTGCCTCGGTGCCGATGTTAGCCATTGCTGCGCCGCAGACAACGGGAACGACGCTGCGATCTTTCATGCCGAGCTTGATGCCGGTAACGATATCGGCCTCGCAAAGCTCCATCTCCTCAAAGTACTTCTCCATGAGCTCCTCGGAAGCGCCTGCGGCGGTCTCCATAAGAGCCTCACGAAGCTCTGCTACCTTGTCGGCATCTGCTGCGGGAACGGGGATCTTTGCTGTCTTGCCGCCCTTGGTCTGGTATGCAACATTGTGTACCAGATCGATAACGCCGGTGCCGTCGGACATGGGAGCGACGACAGGGCAGACGATGCTGCCGTACTTTGCCTGAAGGTCGCCGAGAACCTTGTAGAAATCACCGTGCTCCTCGTCGAGCTTGGAGATGTAGAACATTGCGGGGACGTTGGCAGCCTTCAGATACTTCCAGCTACGCTCTGCACCAACGGAAATGCCGTCCTTTGCCGAGCAGAAGATAATGCCGGTATCTGCGACACGGATTGCGGCGAGGACATCGCCGACAAAGTCGAAGTATCCCGGGCAGTCAAGCACATTGATCTTGCAGCCGCCGAAATTGACGGGTGCAACTGCAGTAGAGATAGTGATCTGGCGCTTGATCTCTTCTGCGTCGTAGTCACAGACGGTGTTGCCGTCGGTCACCTTGCCCTGACGGTCGATAGCGCCGGTAGTGAACAGCATGCTTTCAGCAAGGCTGGTCTTGCCGCTGTTGCCGTGACCCATAAAGCAAATGTTACGGATGTTTTTGGTTTCGTAGCTCATGTGTTGCTTCCTCTCTGAAATATATTATAAAGTTTATTAAATAACGCAATCGATTTATTATACACTATAAGTTTATTTATATCAACATTTTTTTACTCCGAGAAGCAAAAGCCGATGATAAGCACCGGTATCAGCCATACAAGTAGGAACGAAAGCGCCGCCGTTACGGTCATTTGGCCGGTCAGACTGAGGATAAACATGACTATCATGCCTATGACGGTGCTCATGACAGACAGCATCACGCTTACCCGCACTCTTGTGTACAGGCCCTTTGCGTGCTCGGCAAGACGGACGAATGCGCCAAGCCCCTCACGGGAAACGAGAGCAGCCGGTTTGCTTGCCTCCGACGGCTCTGCACCGGATATCTCATAGCGCTGCGCAAAGGACGGAAAATCAAAGCCGTCGGTCGGAATATCGTATTTTACCGACAAAAGCTGCGGCGTGATGTTAAAGTCACGCACGGCAAAAACGGGATGGCGATCCGAGCGCATAAGCATGTACAGTGCGTCTCTTACGCTGTCAACGGGGGTGTACTCCATCTGGAACATACCGCAGATGGTGTCGCCCTCGGAGACATATACGCAGTTTTTGATCTTGAACATATCCGGCAGGTGCACACCCATAAGGTGCATGAAGCTTGCCGAGCCGCAGTAGACCTCAACTCCGTCGACCATTGCGATAAGTCCGCCGCCTTCGTGACAGCGGAAGTTTTCAACACGCAGGAGACTGCCCTTGCCCTGCTTCATGAGCTCTGCAAAAGCGGGGGAGAGCGCACTGCCGGAGGCGGCGATCATACTGCCTGCCAGCGACACGACCTTTTCCGGTTTCATTCCGGCGAAAATTCGTGTCTGCGAGATTGTGACGCTGCCCTTGGGGAACAGATCAAAGTCCGTGATTATCATGTGGCGGCACTTGCCGATGTCGTAAATTCCGGACCAGCCGGCGATAGCCGAGCCGCTTTTAATAAGCGTTTTGGCGGAAACGAAGTTTGCCAGCGGGTAGGTGAGCAGTATCGCAAGCGGCGCTGCGCACACGAAAATGCCCGACAGGATATGCGCAAACTGGGCAAAGGATTTGCTCACGGCTGCGGAAATCAGGCTCAGAAGAAGCGCAATAACTATCAGATACGGCGCCATAACGCCGTAAACGGTCTCGTCGGGACCTGCTTCCTCCGTGCGGCGGACAAAGCCCTTGGTGGTCATGCGGGACTTGAGTATCGTAACGCCGTCGCCGGTGACCGAGGTCTCCGCTGTGACGGTGTATGGCTTGCGGGAGGAGGACACGGTGTTGAACACTATCCTGCTGCTGCGGCAGTTGAGCAGCGATCCCAAAAGCGAAAACGATATCGTCAGTGCAGGTATGGCACAGAAGGGAAGCTTCGTGCCCTTAACGCCGCATGCGGCCAAAAAACCATCGATGACGCAGAAAAGTGCCGACAGCGTAATAAGAGTGTTGGCGTTCGGCCTGCGATGGGCTATCGCAATGAGACCCGAGGTCATTATATCAAGCCCGCAGATCATGACTGCAAGCAGCAAAATGAGACATACTGCGCTCTTTACCGCCGTGGCGTTCATTGCACCCATGACAGGCAGACCGAATGAGATGTATGTCAGAACAAGGCTCAGAACAAAAGCGATGCGCACCCTGATGTGCAGACCGCCTATGAAGCTTTCATAGAACCTTGATGCCTTCTCCGGCGGCAGCTCCTCGCCGAGCTCCTCGTCATCATCGGCAGAAAAGCTCAGCGGCAGCTTGCTCTGCTGCACCTTGAGTACTATAAGTGCAAGGGCGGAGATAAACGGTGTTACGACAAGCTCACTGAACGAGCGGGCCTTACGGCGCTCGCACCGCTTCGGCTTCGGTTCCTCGTCCTTTCCGGCCTCGTAATCGCCGTCCTCAGCGTAGTCCTCGGGCGATATGTCCTCATCGGATATCCCGTCCGTGACGAGCTCATCGTCCTGCACGGGCTTGAATACCTTCGTCGCCTCGGTCTCCGAGCCGTCGGTATATTCATCGACGATGCTGTCAATGATATCCTCTTCCTCAGACACCTCCTCGGCGTCCGGTTCCGGCTCCGGCGGATAGTCGTAACCCTCGTCGACGCTGAGATCGGTCGATAAAATGTCCTCAATGTCGTCATATGTGACGGGTTTTGAACCTATCGCATCATAGTCTATCTCGGCATCGCCTCTTTCGCTGCCGAATTCACGCATGATGCTTTCAAAGTCAAACTCATCACCGGCGTAGAATATTTTGTTTTCCCTGTTTTTATCCATAAATCGTCCTAACCCGCTCGCCGGTTCAGCGACCGGAGCGTTGGCGCAGCACCTCGTACATGATGACCGAGGCAGCCGCCGAAGCGTTGAGAGAATTGATCTTGCCGACCATGGGAATATTCACAATGAAATCGCAGTTTTCACGCACGAGCCTGCCGATACCGTCGCCCTCAGAGCCGATAACGAGTGCCATTGCACCGGTGAAATCGGTGTCCCACAGGCCGTTTGAGCCGCCTGCGGCAGCACCGTAGACCCACAGCCCTTTGCCCTTGAGCTCCTTGAGCACGGCGGGGATGTTCGGCACTCTTGCTATGGCCATGTGCTCGGCGGCACCTGCGGAGGCCTTGCCGACTATCGCAGTCAGACCGGCACTTCTGCGCTTGGGGATAATAACACCGTGCGCGCCGGCGCACTCTGCGCTTCTTATGATAGCGCCTAAATTGCGGGGGTCGCTGACCTCGTCGCACACGATGACAAACGGCGCCTCGCCTTTTTTCTCGGCAACTGCGAGGATATCCTCAACAGAGCAGTATTCGTTCACACCGACAAGGGCGATAACACCCTGATGCGAGTGCGTGACGCTCATGCTGTCTAACTTGCGGCGGTCGGCGTCGACCACCACGATACCTGCCTCACGGGCCTTGGAGGCGATGTGACCCAAGGTTTTGTCCGTTTCGCCCTTGGCGATAAATATTTTATCGATACTCCTGCCGACACGCAAAGCCTCAATAACGGCATTGCGTCCCTCGATAATATCGTTTTTTATTTCATTTTCCGCGTTTCTTTCGTACATTTTTTCACCTACAAACAATAATACATTTTACATCTTACCACATCAGAACAAAAACTTAAAGATAAAAGTTACATTGCCGACAATTTTTTTGTAGACTTTACCTTGTTTTAGTTTTATAATTTATATAAATATGTTGAAAGGAGCTGCATATGAAAAAGCTGAACAAAAGTATTGATATGTTCTGTTATCGGCATCCGAGATTCGGTGTGCCGAACCTTATGCTATATATCGTCATCGTAAGCCTTGCCGTCTGGGTGTTCACCCTCATGGACTCGACCCATACACTGCTGTCGTTTTTCGTGTTCTCGCCGGAGAAGATACTCAAGGGCGAGGTGTGGAGGCTCGTGACCTTTATCTTCGTGCCGCAGTCGACTGGATTTTGGGCGCTGCTGTTTTTCTATTTCTATTACTGGATAGGCAATGTACTCGAAAGAGAGTGGGGAACCCCGAGGTTCAACATCTTCATCATAAGCGGCGTTCTGCTGACTGTCATCTACGGCTTTATCGTGTACTTCATCACCAAGCAGGACTTCGAGGTCACGACCGAGTACCTGTATCTTTCGATGTTCTTCTCGTTTGCAACGCTGTTTCCCGATGTTCAGGTTCTGTTCATGTTCATTATCCCGGTTAAGGTCAAGTGGCTTGCATATATCGACGCTGCGGTGTTCGTGTTTGCAATGGTGACGGCACCGTTCCCGTTCAACCTCCTGCCGCTGGTCGCAATTTTGAACTACTTCGTGTTCTTTGGCGACGAGCTTATATCGTCTATCCGCTCGAACAGAGCACGCTATAAAAAAACGACCGTCAACTTCAACAGGGAAAAGCAGAAGATCAAGTACGAGCAGAAAAATGCGTCATATACGAGAAAATGCGCAGTCTGCGGCAGGACCGATACCGATTATCCCGACCTTGAGTTCAGATACTGCTCACGCTGCGCCGGTTATCACTGCTTCTGTCAGGATCATATAAACAATCATATACATTTCACGGAATAAGCATTTTGGGGTGGATAGAGATGAATGAAAAGAAAAAGAGAAAGCCAATAGTTCTCGTAATTGAAATACTGCTTCTTGTGGTGCTGGCGGTTGCACTCGTGTATGTTGTATATAGCTCCATGCAGGCAAATGACGAGCTTAACAAGCCCGCCCCTACGCCTACACCGACCGCAGCCCCCCCACCTACACCGACGCCCGAACCCACACCGACACCTGTCGGCCTGCCGGACTTTGAGCCGCACGCCGTTGAGGGCACCGAGCCCGAGAACCTCATCAAGAGCACGGCCATCATGGTCGACGGTGAGGTCGCCGAGGAGTATGAAAACCAGTATGACATTTTGTTTGATCTGCCCGAACGCTATGCACAAATAGACGGTGTAGTCACCTTCAGAGGCGATAACTTCCGCTCCGGCGCAGCCTACGGCACGGCAAATGTCAGCAGCAAGTCCCTGTCGGTCGTGTGGAAAAATTCCACCGGCGGCCTTGCCGACTCCGACGGTTTCAACTGGACGGGCAGCGGCTGGACGGGTCAGGCGCTCATCGCAAAGTGGCCGGAGGCTACCCGCAAGAATATGACCGCCATGTATGACTGGGCAAGGGAGAAGAAGGATCTTGTCGAGGTCATCCACGCAACGCTCGACGGATATGTCCGTTTCTATGAGCTGTCCACCGGCGAAAAGACTCGCGATCCGCTGTTTTTGGGCTTTAACTTCAAGGGCGCAGGCGCCCTTGACCCGAGGGGCTATCCGATACTCTATGTCGGTGCCGGCGTTGACAGCTCCGCTAAGGGCAGCGCAAGAGCACTTGTAGTTAATCTGTTAGACAACTCCGTTATGTTCGAGTTCGGCAAAAACGACGGCTTTGCAGACCGCGGCTGGTACATGTTCGACTCGTCTCCGCTCGTGAGCGCAGATACCGATCAGCTCATTTACCCGGGCGAGTGCGGCATACTGTACATAATCCACCTCAACACAAAGTATGACGAGGCAAACGGTACGCTGTCCGTTGACCCGGACAACATCGTCAAGTGGAAGTATAAAGGCACACGCACGGGCTCAAAGTATTGGCTCGGTGTCGAGTCCTCGGCGGCAATTATCAATCACTACGCCTTCCTCGCCGATAACGGCGGCAACCTAATGTGCCTTGACCTTAACACGCTCAAGCTCGTTTGGGTGCAGGATATCCTTGATGATACCAACTGCTCGCCCGTTGTCAGCATTGAGGACGGCCACCCGTATATCTACATAAGTACATCCTTCCACATGGGCTGGCGCTCAAGCTATAAGGCGGAGATACCCATTTTCAAGATAGATGCCGAGACCGGCGAGATCGTATGGAAAACCAGCTATGAGTGCTACACCGTTTCAGATCTTTCCGGCGGCGTACAGGGCACGATAGCCGTCGGCAAGAATAAGCTTTCGGACATGATATTTGTCCCCGTTGCAAGAACCCCGGGAGCGGGCTCCGGCACGCTCGTTGCGCTCAAGAAGGATAACGGCGAAAAGGTCTGGGAGAAAGAGACCTCGGTTTACAGCTGGAGTTCACCGGTCGACTTCTATGATAAGGACGGTAACGGCTATCTTGCCTACTGCAACACGGGATTCAACCTGTATCTGATCGACGGCAAGACCGGCGATGTGCTCGACCAGATGAACCTCGGCGGCAACATCGAGGCTTCGCCCGTTGTGTATAACAGCAATATCGTTGTCGGCACGAGAGCTAACAGAACCTACTGCATAGAGGTAAAATAAAAAGGAAAAAGGATAGAGGATCAAATGAGAAAGGTAATATTTTATTTCAGTCCCTGCGGCGGAACAAAAACAGTTGCGGACATTATCAGCAAGGCCTGCGGAGATGTGCTCATGCAGGAGATAACCACACCCAGCATGGATGTTTCGCTTGACGAAAATACCCTGGCGTTTTTCTGCTTCCCCGTGTACGGCGGGCGCATTCCCAAGCCCATGTATGACCGCATGGAGCAGATAAATGGCAACAGAACCCCCTGCGTCCTTGTCGCCGTTTACGGCAACCGGGCTGTTGACGATGCGCTGCTTGAGATGCAGGATCTTTCCGATAAGCACGGCTTTATAACCGTCGGCGGCTGCGAGATGATAGCTCCCCATTCCGTCGACCCGACCTTTGCTGCCGACAGACCCGATGCAAGCGACCGTGAAAAGCTTGTTGATTTTCTCAAGAGACTTGATGAGAAGCAGCCGCTCACCGAGGTCAAAATGCCCGGCAACCCGGATTATAAAAAGAAAAAGATAAGCGATTTCCCGCTCTACCCCAGCCCCTCCAAGGAGTGCATCGGCTGCGGCATCTGCTATAAATATTGCCCCGCAGGAGCGATAAGCGCAAAGCGCATGAAGACCAATATCAGAAAATGCATAAGCTGCATGCGCTGCGTGAACATGTGCTCGACAGATTCGAGAAAGGTCCCGCTGCCCATGCGCCTCGCCGCCCACGCAGTCCTCAAAAAGACCTGCTCGGATAGGAAGGAACCCAAGTTTTATCTGTAATTGAATACATAGCAAACAGCAGGTATCAAACGATACCTGCTGTTTTTGCCTCCGAGTTTATGCGTTAGCAGCTTTATCATAGCGGTAGAAAAGTGGTAGAAAAAGCGGGCGGAAAAAAGTTTTGGAGAAAAATAAAAAAGCTCTGAAACCGTTCGGCTTCAAAGCTTTTTATCTGGTCCGAGTGACTGGAGTTGAACCAGCGGCCAGCCGACGCTATGCGTTCGGCAGGCCGAGCGGCGGATTTAAATGCAAGAGGCCGCTGGTTTGCATAAAACGAAAAAAGCCTATGAACTATGCAGCTCATAGGCTAATCCTTTGGTCCGAGTGACTGGAGTTGAACCAGCGGCCTCTTGAACCCCATTCAAGCGCGCTACCATCTGCGCTACACCCGGATTTTTAACGCTTGATTATAATAACACATTCGTTCGACAATTGCAAGACCTATTTTCAAAAAAGTTCGCCCTCGTGATATACACGAGGGCGATGCTCATTTTTTTACGGGACACTGCATGCCGGTATTGTCGATGGTGGTATCGCCGGTTAGGAGTATCTGCGACACGGGCACTATAGTATAGCCGTCAGCTATGAGCCCTTCGATTATCCCGGGCAGAGCCTCGGGTGTGTGCTTGGCTGCGTTGTGGAACAAAACGATGCTGCCGGACTTCACATTTTTAAGTACACGGTCCTTTATCTTCTCTGCCGAGAGATCCTTCCAGTCAAGACTGTCAACATCCCACTGGATAGCGTCCATTTTCATGCCGTTGACGGTGGAGATGACGGTGTCGTTATACTCACCGTAGGGGCAGCGGAAAAGGGTGGGGCGCACGCCGGTGACCTTTTCTATTTTGTCGTTGGATGCATTGATGTTCGCCGTTATCTGATCGGCGGTGAGCTGCGCAAAATGCGCATGGTCATCCGAGTGACTCATGACCTCGTTGCCTGCATCGTGCAGAGCCTTCACAGACTCGGGGTATTTATCCACCCACTGACCCACGACAAAAAAAGTCGCATGAATTTTATACTTATTGAGTATATCAATAAGCTTTTGAGTGTCCTCATTGCCCCACGCCGCATCGAATGACAGTGCGACGGTTTTATCCTCACGCTGAACGCAGTAAATGGGAAGCTGCCTGTCGCTTGCCGAAGCGCCGACGACTGCGGGGCTGTTGACCGCCCAAAACACGATGCCGACGAACAAAACCAGCGACACTGCCGATATCACGGCCTTGCGATTTTTGATTTTATCCAATATATTCTTCAATGTGATCCCTCCCGAAGCAAGTTCTGTACATACTATGTTCGACCTGTCCCGATGATGCAAAAACCGGACTAACTTTGTTAGTCCGGTTAGGAATCACGCAAATGTGAGCTGGTATGTAACGCCGAAGGCTTCACGGATGAAGTAGTTGAGCTTAACGGTGAAATAAGTTGTATGTGCCGGCACGGAATGTATATCCATGTCGAGCGATTTTGCGATGAGCTTTGCCCTGCACAGGTGATATTCGCTTGATACGACGGCAATCGCGGGGTCAGATTTATCGGTCAAGCTGCCAATTATCTCACGGCTGAACTTTAGGTTCTCGTAAGTCGAGACCGCTTTGTCCTCCTTGATTATCCGGTCGGTGTCAATGCCGCTTTTGCGCAGCCAGTCGTACATTGCCTGAGCCTCGCTCATATTCTCGCCGCTGCCTTGACCGCCGCTGACGATGGCAACGGTGTTCGGGTGCGCATCGAGATAATCCTTTGCCGCCCTGAGCCGCTCCACAAGGGAGAGGGAGAGAGTGTCGCCATGCACGGCGGCGCCGAGGACGATGAGGTAATCTGCGTCAAAATCGCCGTCGCCCGAGGCTTCGTCGATGATGGGAATCTCTATAATCGCAAAATACACGACACCCATCGCAAGCAGCAGGGCAATAAGCTGTTTGAGCGTTTTGCCCACAACACCGAATACAACAATGAGCACGCTTACGAGAAACAGGCCGTAGGCGATGAAGTCGTGACCCGAGAACCCAAAGCGCAGGAGCAGACCCGCCAAAAATATAATGCCTGCAATTATCAATCGCTTCTTATTCATTTTCACTCGGCCAGCACCTCCCACGACTCGTATGCCTCAAGCAGTCTGTCGTTGAGGCTTTCTTTTTCACTGTCTATCTCCATGAGCTTTTCATAGTCGGTCGAGTAGCTCTCGGCGAGCTTGTCAAGCTCACTGAGCTGCTCCTCGAGCTTTGCTATCTCACGCTCTAACTTGAGCCGCTGTTTTTCGCTGCTACCGCTTTTCTTTTTCGGCTGAGGCTCCTTCTTTTTGACCTCCTGCTTGGCGGTCTGATTAAACACCTGCTGCCGAGCCATATACTCACGGAACTCCGAATACGATCCACGGTAATCGGTTATCTTTCCGTTTTCGAGATACCAGATGCGGGTCGCAAACTTCTCAATAAAATATCTGTCGTGCGAGACGAACAGCAGCGCCTCGGGGTATTGCGAGACGGCATCCTCCATCCATTCACGGCTGGCGATATCGAGATGGTTCGTCGGCTCGTCGAGTATGAGAAAATTGATATCACTGCCCATGAGCATGCAAAGTCTCAGACGGCTTTTCTCGCCGCCGGACAGTGCGCCGACCGGCGTGAACACATCCTCACCACGGAACCCGAAGGCGCCGAGCCTGTCCCGAGCCTCCTGCGGCTGACAGCGGCAGTCGTAGAGCATCGTGTCGACCAAGCTCCGCTCGGGGTGGTCAAACGAAATTATCTGCGGCAGGTACGCCGGTCGTACCGACGGCCCGAGGTAGAGATACCCACTGTCGGGCAACTCCTTTTGCATGATGAGCTTTACGAGCGTCGATTTACCCGTGCCGTTGTCGCCGATAAGCGAGATACGCTCACGACCCGTGACCTTGAGGCTGAGGTTTGAGAACAGCTTCTTTTCACCGAAGCTTTTTGAGACACCCTCGCACACGAGCACCTCGTCGCCGTTGAAGCTCTCAGCAGAGAACTTAGCGGTGAGCTTTTTTGCCTGTGTGGGGCGCTCGGTCTGCTCAAGTTTCGCAATGCGCTTTTCCATTGAAAACGCACGCTTGTGCAGCTTGTCGTTGCCCATGAACGCCCAGAGATGCATCTGCTCGGCAGCTCGTGTGAGCTGCTCTATTTTTGCCTGATCCTTTTCGTATTTGCGCAGCTTTTCCTCAAAGCGCTTTTGCCGCTCAACGGCGTAAAAGCTGTATCCGCCGCTGTAAAACTCGGCCTTGCCGTCGTTAATTTCAATGCAGCGCTGGGCGATGCGGTCGAGGAAAAAGCGGTCGTGGCTGATGGCAAGCACCGTGCCCTTAAAGTGCAGCAGGTACTCCTCGAGCCACTCCGTTGCACGCAGGTCGAGGTGATTTGTCGGCTCGTCAAGCAGCAGAATGTCGGTGTTCTCAAGGATGAGACGGGCAAGATTCACTCTTGTGCGTTCGCCTCCGGACAGTGAATCGAAAACCTGCTCACGCATGTGCTGCGGAATATCGAGACCGTTTGCGACACGGTTGCGATTGGTCTCCATCTCGTAACCGCCGAGCCTGCGGTAATCCTCCGATAAACGATCGTATTCACGCAGAACCTGTTCGGACCAGTCTGTCTCCATCGCCTTTGCCAGCTCCTCAAGCCTGTCGGATATCCGATACAGCGCACGGTGAGCGTCCTTGAGCACATCCTCCGTCGTCCAGTCGGGCGGATAGACGGGAATCTGAGAAATTAGCCCGATGCGCTTGCCGTTTGCAACGGATACATTGCCCTCGTCGTAGTCTATCTCGCCGACGAGAATACGAAACAGCGTCGTTTTGCCGCAGCCGTTGTGCCCGAGTATGCCGACACGCTCACCCTCGGTAATGTCGAAGCTGAGCCCGTCGAGTATGTTTTTACCCAATTCAAAGGACTTTACCAGTCCGTTGACGGATATGTCTGTCATAGGTGTTCTCCAAGGTTTATTTTTTTACCGCATAATTTAGCACGGTGTTTGCCACGGCTCCTGCCGCACCGAGACCGCTGCCGCCGTGCTCAACAAGCACAACAAAGGCATAGGGATGCTCCTCATCGTTTAGAAATCCGACGAACCAGCCGTGGTTTGCCTGACCCTTGCCGACCTCTGCGGTGCCGGTCTTGCCGGAAATGTCGAGGCCGGAGAAGGTGGACTTGCCATATTTATAGGTTACATTATAGTTCATCATCGACGCAATTTTACTCGCTGTTGACGAGCTCAGAAGCGTGGTCTTGTTCTCGGAAGCGCCGAGCATTGAGGGCTCATTGAGCGTGCCGCCGTTTGCAATGGCACTGACCACTCTGAGCATGGAGTAGGGGCAGACAAGGTCATTGTATTGACCGATACCCGACCAAGCAAGCGCTGCGCTGCCGGATTCGTCTTTATCATACTTGCCTGCGGCGGTGGTGATGTTATCAAGCTTGTGCTCGCTCGTGAGACCTAACTTGTCGGCATATTCGCCAAGAGTGTCGGCACCTAACTCCAGTGCCAGCGTGCCGAACACGCAGTTGCAGGAGTTTGCAAGCGCCTGTTCTATAGACTGGCTGCCGTGGTGACCCGTGCAGGTGACGGTAACGCCCTTAACATCGATGCTGCCGTTGCAGGTGAATGTGCGCTGGAACAGATTGTCGATGTTCTCGATCGCCGCCGAAAGCGTGACAAGCTTGAATATCGAGCCCGGAGTGAAGCTTGAGCTTATGCAGCGATTGATATATACGCCGTCGGGCAGGGTAGAGGGCGGCTTAGAAGGATCGATGGACGGAGAGGAAACCATGCAAAGCAGCTCACCGGTTTTATAGTTTACGACCATAACCGAGCCGCTTCTGCCGTTGAGTGCCTCGTAGGCTTTGACATTGAGGTCGGCATCGACGGTGAGCTTAAGGTCGACATCCTCGCCCTCCTCTATGCCGGTAAAGATGTTGTATCCGGAAAGCTGACGGGAGAAGCTTTGCAGTGCACCTGTGCCGACATTGCCGTTAAAGTCGCCGATCAGCTGATAGCAGGCAGTGCGCACCTTGGAGCTTTCGGCATAGGTTCTGCTGCCGCCGCCCATCTTGGCAAGCACCGTGCCGTCACGGTCACGCAGTGTGTATGTGCATTTCGAGGTCGATTCGTCAAAGTACAGCGCCCATTTTTCGCCGTCCTGTACGAATCTGAAAACATAAAGGACAAGACCGACAATGACCAAAAGTGCCATTATAATTGCAAAAGATGCTCTTAGGGAGACTTTTTTCATGCCTTTGCCTCCTTTTGCTTAGCGTCGGGAGCTTTGACAACAAAGCTTGCTCCCTTTCGTGTGTCGCCGGCCTTGATAAATGCAAGCAGCATCCAGCATGACAGTACCGAAGTGCCGCCCCTTGAAACGAAGGGGAAGGTGACGCCGGTAAACGGCAGAATATCAACAGAGCCGAAAACATTCAGCGCAAGCTGGATGAGGAACATACTTGCCGTTGCACAGGCGGCAATGGAGTAGTATGCGCTCCTGCCTTGAGCTGCGTTTCTCACGGCGAAGAATGCAAGAGAAACTATGGCCAGAACGGCGCAGATGGCGATGATCAGACCCAGCTCCTCACACACGAGGCTGAACACCGTATCCGTGTTTGCGGCAAAGCCGTCCTTGAGCCAGCCGTTGCCGGCACCCTTGCCGAATAGTCCGCCCGATGCACCGGCAGACAGTGCGTGCGTCTGCTGATAGCCAGTGTCGTAAACATCCTCCCACACATGACCCCATGCGGCAAAGCGCCGTGCGACATGCGCCTTCATTCTCAGCATCAAAAAGCCTGCCATGCCGGCACCTGTGACGGCCAGTGCGACGGTTGCGATAGAGCCCGAGCGCATGAACGATATGACGAGGAAGGTCACGAAGAATATAAGCGCCGTACCGAAGTCGCTCATGAGCGCAAGCGCCATGACGCAGACTGCGGAAAAGCCTATGAAAACAATAAGGTTCTTGGTGCTGAACAGCCTGTCGAGCGTTGCGGCACCGACATATATATATGCAACCTTTACGAATTCCGACGGCTGAAGTGACATCGAACCTATGAATATCCAGTTCTTTGCGCCGTACTGCTCACGGCCAAGCACCAAAACTGCGGCAAGCAGCAGCACCGCACCCACGGCGGCGGGCAGACGCATCGTCTTTGTCCTGTCAAGGTCACGCAGCCACGCACCCAAGAGGAAGAATGACACAACGCCAGCAAAAACGATTATCATCTGGCGGAACATCTCCGACGGAACGGAGGTCGCAATGACCGACAGACCGATGGTGGAGAGGAAAAACGCAATAGTCTCGACCTCAAAGCCCGTGCGCCTGATGCTGCGCATGGCAAAGTAGCAAAACCACTCAAGCAAAATGAGAAGCCCAAAGCCGAGCGCAATCTCCGGCAGCGTCTCCTGCGTGGCACTGAAGCAATGCTCCAAAAGCAGAAACACCTGAAAAATCGAAAGATACAGCAGCGTTATTGCCGGATGTACATTTCTCCATGTAACGATCCTGCGAGCCTCGATCTCGCTGCGCTGGCGCTCATTTATTTCACGAAATCTGACGCTGACCTCGGAGAGGTTGATGACATCACCGTCATTGAGCGGATATCCGCTTGCACCGACCGACTGACCGTTGACACGCACACCGCCCTTTGAGAAAATATCGAATATCCGCCACTGCCCCTTGGCACTGCGGATGAGAACGGCGTGAACTCGGCTGACCTTGGGGTTGGAAAGATGTATATCGGCCGAGCGTGTCCTACCGATGATGTTTTCCCAGTGCGTTATACGCAGCACCTTGTCATCGGTCTGAATATAGCCCCAGATCTCCGTCTGGGATTTGCCGTTGAACATGGAGCGCACCGTCCTTATCAGCACGATAAACGCAAACAACGGCAGAATGAACGATATGGCTCTTACTATCATGTCGGCCAACCGATTCACCTCTTTTCACAGTTATACATTTTTGTATTATATCATTATTTATGCTCATTGACAAGCAAGGCGCAGTCAATTAAAATATAAGTATGTTTAAGGGTAAGATCAAAAGCTGGATACTGCTTTTCGCCGCTGTGTTCATTATATGCATCGGCGCATTTTTGCTGCTCAGCCACGGCAGCATAGGCACGGTAGCTGTCATTCGAGTTGACGGCGAGGTGTATAAAAAAATAGACCTTGACACAGTCACTGTTGCATATGACATAGAAATCAAGACGAAATACGGGTATAATAAGATACATGTAGACAAAGGCAGCATCTGCATATCTAAGTCAGACTGCCGTGACCAGATCTGCGTAAAGCAGGGCAAGATCACCGATGACGGCGTGCCGATCATTTGTATGCCCCACAGAGTGACCGTTGAGATCGAGGGGGACAAGATCGATGCCTAAAACGAGAAAGCTTGCCCTTATGGCGATGCTGACGGCAGCGTCGCTTATAGTGTTCATCATCGAAGCTCAGATACCGCCATTAGTACCCATCCAAGGCGTGAAGTTGGGTCTTGCAAACATGATAACGCTCGTTGCTATGCTCATCCTCGGCCGCAAGGAGGCCGGAGCCATACTTTTGGTGCGTATTATCATGGGCAGCATGTATGCAGGCGGATTTTCGGGCTTTTTGTTCAGCATAGCAGGCGGTGTTTTGGCGTATGCCGTCATGTGCCTGACTGTGAAGCTCTTTCCCGAAAAGCTCCTGTGGGTCGTGAGCATCCTCGGTGCGATTGCACATAATGCCGGCCAGCTTGCCGTTTCCGTTTTCGTGACCGGTACACCGTCTATCTTGGTGTATGCACCGGTACTCATTGCATCGGGCATCATAACGGGCGCATTCACCGGTCTCGGCGCAATGTATCTAAACCGTGCGCTTAAGCATAAGGGGAGTAACCAAAACCGATTTTAAGCGGATTTGAGCGCCGCAAGCTTCGTTTTGCTCAATCACAAGGCTTTTATATTTTAAGGACGATAACGCAGAGAAAGAGAAAGAGTAAAGAGACATGGCAGAGGCGGATTAGGATACTCCCATTATGCTTCTGAAGCTGGACAAAAAGTTAGCAAAGTATTATAATGTTATAAAAATATTTTTTGAGGAGATATAACCAATGAGTGAGTGTACACATGATTGCTCTAACTGCGGCGAAAGCTGCGCCGAAAGGGAGCAGCAGGATCTGACCGCAAAGTTGAATCCTGCAGCAAGCGTAAAAAAGGTCATTGCCGTTGTCAGCGGCAAGGGCGGCGTCGGCAAATCCCTCGTCACCAGCATGATGGCGACCGAGATGCAGCGCCGTGGCCATCAGGCCGCCGTGCTGGATGCTGATGTAACGGGTCCGTCTATTCCCAAGGCCTTCGGCATCCATGAGCACGCAAGAGGCACCGAGGAGATGCTCATACCCTGCTACTCAAACAAGGGCACGCAGATAATGTCCATCAACCTCATCCTCGATAATGAGACCGACCCTGTTGTGTGGCGAGGCCCCGTAATCGCAGGTGTTGTTACCCAGTTCTGGAGCGATGTTCTGTGGGATAATGTCGACTACATGTTTGTCGATATGCCTCCCGGAACGGGCGATGTGCCCCTTACTGTGTTCCAGTCCCTGCCCGTTGACGGTATAATCATCGTCACCTCACCGCAGGAGCTCGTCTCGATGATCGTCGCCAAGGCTGTTAACATGGCAAAGATGATGAACATTCCCGTCCTCGGAATCGTCGAGAACATGTCCTATTACAAGTGCCCCGACTGCGGCAAGGAGCACGAGATCTTCGGTGCGAGCAAGGTCGCAAAGGTCGCCGAGGAGTTTGGCATAGCCCACTATGCCCGCATGCCCATCGATCCGGCTATCGCTACGATGGTCGATGCAGGCGAGATAGAAAGCGTTGACACCGCAGCATTAACAGAGCTTGCGGACTTCATAGAAAAAGGAGAATAAACCATGATCATAGCAGTATCCTATAAAGACGGCGAGATTTATGAGCATTTCGGCCACGCCGAGTACTTTGCAATCTACACCACCAACAACGACCAGACCGAGATCACCGGCAAAAAGGTCATTGAGGTCAAGGAGACCGGCCACCAGGCAGTTGCAGACCTCATGGATGAAAACGGTGTCGATGTCGTCATCGTCGGAAACATCGGCTCCGGCGCAAGACAGGCTCTTGCCGATTACGGTATCGTTGCATTCGCAGGCTTCTGCGGCAATGCAGACGACGCAGCAGAGCTCATGATGCACGGTCAGCTCCCCTTCATCTCTGATGAGGGCGGCTGCGGCGGCGGCTGCAGCGGCTGTCACGGTCATGATGACGGTGCATGCGGCTGCGGCGGCGGTGCCGACGACGGCGGCTGTGGCTGCGGTTGCCACTGATACTTAAAGAAAAAATCTCCTGTGCCGAGGCACAGGAGATTTTTATATATTATGCATATTTAAGTGTTACATTGAGCTTGACGGGGTTATGATCGGAGTAGGTAAAGCCCTCATCAAGGGTCTTGACAGTGTTAAGCTGTACATTCGGTGAAAGGATAAAGCCGTCAATGACATAATACTGTGTGTTTGCCGTGTCGTCCGGGTCATATGCCTGATTGAGCAGACGGCAGGTCGGGGTCTCGGTATCGTATGCAAGCGTCCAGCCCTCGGGAACGATATCGTCGGGGATGATGCCCGGCTCCCAGAGGTCGGCATGCTCGTTGGGGTATTTGTCAAGTCCGCCGGGGAATATCTGATTAAAGTCGCCGCCGGCAATGACATAGTTGCCCTTTTCGTATTCCGACTGGATAAACTCACGAAGCTGTTTTGTCTGCGCTATTTTGCCCTCACCGTCGTCATATGCCTCAAGGTGGAGATTAACGATGACGAGATGCTTTTCCGAATCCTCAATGGGCATGTAGCTTACAAGCAGGCAGCGCTTGAGGTTTGCGGCGCTGACCGGCCAGCTGAACGGGCAGGGCAGCGAAATGCGGTCGGCGTGGTCGATATCAAAAAGCGAGGTCGTGAGCAGACCGCTGTTGACCTTGCCGATGGGCGGCAGGGGGAAGGGAACATAGGGGCATGAATAGTTCATTGCATACGCCGAGTTGTATATCCCGAGATACTGCCTTTCGCAGATGCCGTAGGTACGGGCCGAGTCGTTATCGACCTCCTGCAGCATGAAGATAGACGGAGCGTCATCATCACCGTACAGGGTCTTGTATATACCGACAAGGTTAGCGGTAACACCGTCATGGTCATAGGTCACGACATCCTCGCCGCCGTCCATAAAGAAGTCGGCATTTTTGCCGAGACCGCCGTAGCCGATGTTCCAGCTGATGAGCGATATCTCCTGCCCCTCGTAGGGCGACAACTCGCCGATCCTCGAGTTTGCTTCGATATCAACATCGGAAACAGGCTCGGGATTAAACTCGTTGATGCTCAGCCAAAGCACAAACCCGGCGACAAGCAGAACGATAACACCGATAATAATGAGCAAAATCTTAGACACTTTTTTTATCACTTGCCTCACCTCACTTAAAGATATTACCACAGCTTAAAGAGCCATTCAAGATTTATTAAACGAAAAAAGACGAAAAGCGGCTAAATTCGCTTGATATGGGACAATATTTAGCGTATAATCAACATGAAATACCACATATGGAGGTGCACCATGAGTTACGAATTTATAAGAGATTACGATACAGAGCTTTATGATGCAATGGAAAACGAGCTTCAGCGTCAGCGTGACCATATCGAGCTTATCGCATCGGAAAACTTCACAAGCCGTGCCGTTATGCAGGCGATGGGCAGCCATCTGACCAACAAATACGCCGAGGGTTACCCCGGTGCGAGATATTACGGCGGCTGCGAATATGTCGATGTCGTTGAGCAGCTTGCCATCGACAGAGCAAAGGCGCTTTTCGGCGCAGAGCACGCCAATGTCCAGCCGCACTCCGGTTCGCAGGCAAATGTGGCGGTATACCTTGCGCTTTTAAAGCCCGGCGACACCATCCTTGGCATGGATCTCAGTCACGGCGGTCACCTGACCCACGGCTCGAAAGCCTCCATTTCCGGCAAATACTTTGACGCTCATTTTTACGGCGTTGACCCCGAGACCGAGCGCATCGACTATGAAAAGGCGATGCAGATAGCCGGCGAGTGTAAGCCCAAGCTCATAATTGCAGGTGCAAGCGCATATTCCCGCTTCATTGACTTTGCAAAGATGCGTGAGATAGCCGATGAGGTCGGCGCATACCTCATGGTCGACATGGCGCACATCGGCGGCCTTGTCGCAGCGGGCGTGCACCCGAGCCCCGTGCCGTATGCCGATGTCGTCACCAGCACCACCCATAAGACCCTCAGAGGTCCGAGAGGTGCCATAATCCTCTGCAAGGACGAGCTTAAAAAGAAGATAAACAGCGCCGTTTTCCCGGGAACGCAGGGAGGCCCGCTCATGCATATCATTGCCGGTAAGGCAGTCTGCTTCAAGGAAGCCATGAGTGATGAGTTCAAGGCATATCAGACGCAGGTCGTTAAAAACGCAGCCGTTTTGGCGGACACCCTCTCCAAGGGCGGCATCCGTCTCGTCTCCGGAGGTACGGATAATCACCTCATCCTTGCCGACACCATGAGCCTCGGCAGAACCGGTATGGAGGTGCAGGAGTTACTCGACGCTGCGCACATCACCGCAAACAAAAACTCCATTCCCTTTGACACCCAGTCCGTTAAGCTCACCAGCGGCATGCGCTTTGGTACTCCTGCAGCTACCACCAGAGGCATGGGCGAAAATGAGATGGTTGAGATAGGCAGCATGATAGTCAAGCTCATAAACGAGGGTGACGCAGCGGTTGAGGATGTAAAGGCTCGTGTCATCGAGCTTTGCGATAAGTTCCCGCTTTACCCCGGACTGTAATGAATAAATCAAGCTTGATCGTTCGCGAAAACGCACGCCACGAACTTTGCCTTCGTCTGTGCGGCAGTCATCCTGTTCGTGTTTGACAGCCTAAGAAAACACAAAATACACGCAAAATAAAAATTACAGGCAATGCAAAACGCATTGCCTGTCTTTTTGTTATGAATTACACCTCTGCGATGACCTCGCACTCGACGAGAACATCCTTGGGAAGTCTTGCGACCTCAACACAGGAGCGGGCGGGGAAGGGCTCGGTAAAATACTGAGCGTAGATGCCGTTGACGGTGCCGAAATCGTTCATATCCTTGATGAAAACGGTGGTCTTGACGACCTTGGACATGTCGCTGCCTGCTGCCTTGAGAAGCTCGGAGAGGTTTTTGAACACCTGATGTGCCTGAGCCTCAACGCCGACTGCGACCTCGCCGGTCTCGGGAATAATGCCTATCTGACCGGAGGTGTAGACCATGTTACCGACTATCTGAGCCTGAGAATAAGGGCCGATGGCTGCGGGAGCTTTGGTTGTAGAAACGGTTTTCATTTTATTATCCTCCATTTTAATTTATTGTTACAGTGTAGCCGAAATTTTCAAGCGAGCTCACGACGGCCTTGCCGTGCTCTGCGCCACCGACCTCACAGGTTATCGAGACATTCGTCTCGTTGGGGCTGAGTGCTGTGCTCAGTCTGTCATGCGCAACGGAAACAATGTTTGCGCCCTGATCGGCAATGTGGTTGAGAAGCTGGCTGAGGCTGCCGGGCTTGTCGAGCAGCTTCACGGTAAATCTCAAGCGGCGGTGACGGGCGACAAGACCCTGCTCGATGATGCACTGAATGAAGCTGACATCGATATTGCCGCCGGAGAGCAGGCACACAACACGCTTACCCTTGACATCGACCTTGCCCTTCAAGACGGCGGCAACGGGCGTTGCACCGGAGGGCTCGACTATCTGCTTGCAGCGCTCCATGAGAAGCAGTATTGCCTCGGAGATTTCATTATCCGTCACGGTGACGACATTGTCGGCATAGCGGTTTATAAGCTCGACGGTGATGTCGCCGGGGGCTTTGACCGCAATGCCGTCTGCAATGGTTGAAACGGTGTCGGTCGAGATATATCTTTTTTCCTTAAACGACTGCGCAATTGCATCTGCGCCCTCCGCCTGCACGCCGATGACCTCAATACGGGGATTTATCTGCTTAACACAGGCCGCAACGCCCGCAAGCAGACCGCCGCCGCCTGCCGGGACGATTATCATATCCACCGTGGGAAGGTCGCCGACTATCTCAAGGCCGAGCGTACCCTGACCGGCAATGACATCAAGGTCGTTGTACGGATGCAGGAAAGTCGCATGCTCGGTCTCGCAAATTTCGCACGCCGCCTTGTAAGCGTCGTCGTAGCAGTCGCCGGCCAAAACGACCTTTGCGCCGTAGCTCTCGGTCGCCTGTACCTTGGCGATGGGGGCCGTTTTGGGCATGACGATGGTTGCCGGAATGCCGAACTTCTTGGCTGCACACGCAACGCCCTGTGCATGGTTGCCTGCCGAGGAGGCAACAACGGAGCTCACACCGCCGTTTTCCATCAAAGCGGCAATCTTGTTGCTTGCGCCTCTTATTTTAAAGGAACCGGTTTTCTGACGGTTTTCGCACTTGAGATAAATGCTGCCGCCTGTCATCCCCGAAAAAGTAGAGGACAGGTCGAGCTCGGTATGGTGCAGCATGGGGGCAAGTCTCTTTGCTGCCAGTTCAAATTCACTAAGGGGCAGATCCACGGAAAACACCTCATTTACAATATATATGTGAGAAAAGTTTACCGCATAAAAAGGCAAAACGCAATAGCTTGAGCGTAAAAATGTCTATGTAGCGGCAACAAAAATTCAACATGTCCGTTTGCTGAGGACATAAGCTTTTCGCTGCCGCACATTACCGCGATTAGCCTTGCGAGCTTATGCTGTTTACATAGCTGCGCATCTCGTCACGGGACTTTATGCCGTGCGAGTTATCGATTATCTTCTGCTGCTTTTCGGCGTCCAGTCCCGAAAAATAGAAAAATGCGTCGGCGTTCTGCATCAGCGCCATGCCGAGCCCCAAGGGAATGTCCCTGCCGTTTTTAGCGTTCATTTTGCATCACCTCGTTTATATCGTCTGCAAAACAATATAAAAAATACGGCGCACCGGATGTGCGCCGTAAGTATTATTTCTTATAAGGCAGGGACTCAAAGTAGCTCGTGTCGGCATTGCCGTTTATCTTCCAGCCGGAGTCAGACTTTTCAATTTTTATTCTGCCGGTGAGACCCTGATCTGTTGTGAAGTCAATGTACGAGCTGCCGTCTGTTTCGGTGAACTTGAGCTTATAGCCGGACGGGATTATTTTGCCGTCGGACAGCGTAAGATCCTTTGTAGTCGTGACATAGCTTGTTCCGCTGAGTTTTAGAACGGAGGAGTCCCGTGTATATTTCCCGTCTTCGTAGGTGTAGCTCACCTCGGCGGTGTAGCTGCCAAGGACATTTACTGAGCGCTTAAGGTAGAGCTTACTGTGCGTAAACTCCTTGACTGCGCCGTAAGCGTGGTCACTGTCACCGAATTTGCAGGCAGTAAGCTCACCGTCAAACTTAAACGCAAAAGTCACGGTGCTGCCGTCGGCGGTCTTGCCGTCGATGAATATCTCGCTCTTGCCGTCGCCGTCAATGTCGTAAAGGCGAATGCTTGAGATGGTTTTGATCTTCGTCGCATTTTCGGAGGAGCTGTCGCCGAACTCAACAACGAGCGTGGTCAGACCATCTGCATCGGTCGTGGTGCTTATCTTCTCCTGCGTCTCGTCGCCGTTAATGTCAGCAGAGTAGGGGAGCTTGCCGCTTATAAGCGTGCCGGTCTCACCGCCGTCGGGGTCAAGAACAGTCACTTTGCCGCTGCTGTCGGCAGAGAGCAGTCGGCGCTCATAGGTGCCGTCGGGGCGGGTGAAGCCGATGAAAATGCTGGGGCTCGTTTTGAGCTCCTTGTTTATTGCAAACGCTGCGCCCTCGGTGAGGTCACTGCAATACCAAAGCTGGGTCTCGAGCGAATACTTGCCGCTGGACTTGTAGTAGTTTGCACTGTAAACGCTGATATTATAAATTTTGCCCGAGACGGAAACGAGGACGGACTTGATGTCCTTGTCCGCTTCGCTGCCGACTATGGTGAGCGAGGAGGCGTCGGCATCCTTTGCAAGGGTGGCGGTGATATCACCGGTCGTGCCGTCAAGGTCTGCGGGGACAAATTCGTCCTTTATCTTTCCTGCGAGAACATCGTATTTGACGGTAAACTCAAATGCACCCTCAGCGGAATCGGCTATCTCACCGGGATTTATGGCAATGACAACGCCTTCGTTATTCATATACCAGTGACCGTCGGAAATGAGATCCTTGACCTTATCGGTATACCCCTCTGCAAACAGCATGTCGGCATATTTGCTGTTGTCGGTTAATGAACTGAAGATATCCTCAGAGCATGCGTTTACAAATTCTTCGGTGTTGTCGGTAATGTCTGCAAGCTTCAGCTCGGCGCCGGTATACGCATCGTAGTTGTGTCCGGTTATCGCACTGGCAGAGCCCGTGCCGAGATTAGCCTTGTCAAACATTCTGAATGAAAGTACAGTACTGTCGCCTCGGGTGACACGCACATAGCGGCTCTGGCTGAAATCGTCAAGGTCTTCGCCATCGGCTTCTTTGGCAAGCTGCTTGTATGCCTTGCGGCTGCTTTCAAGCTGTTCGCCGGTAAAAGTCTTATTAATTCCGGCGATACTGTCATTTATCGCCTTTGCCGCATCGGGACGGTTTGGCATGGTGATCGTGGGGACTGCCAAAGAAACACCGGTTTCCGGCTTTGTGGTCTTCATCTGAACTATCGTGTCGCCGCCGCAGACAAGCTTGTCGCTTGTGTTTATGATGCGATGATCGGCAGTAACGGTGATATCAATGCGGGCCATGTTTGAAAAATCACTGCTGAACGATTCAACGGCGAGGACATTGAGATCCTTGTCGTAAATGCAGACGCTGTAATCGATGATCGCCTTTGCACTGCTTTCGGCAGCATCGCCTGCAAAGTCAAAGTGCACGACCTCGCCTGCATCAAGCGGAGTGCCGTCGGCGTGCTTTGTCGACTCCGAGCCGTCATCCGTGCCGTATGACACGGTGTATATGTCGTCTGCCTCAATTGTGACATAAACGCCGCAGTCACGCATTTGGACTGTCTCGGTCTTCTTACCGCAGGCGCAAAGTCCGAGCACAAGTAAAAGTGCCAGTAAAATGGCAGCTATTCTACGCATAAAAAAGTTCTCCAATCTGCTGAAAACAGCCAAACTTCTATATCTTGCGTAGTATAACACAGTTTATGCTATAATTCCAGCAAAAGGTGAAAAACTTAATAAAACCGCAACAAATGAAGAAAAATATGTTAAAAAAGCTCCCCATCGAGGTCAAAAACCAAGATGGGGAGTATGTTTTGCTTTGATTATTCTCTGCCGTGATCGGGGTAATGAACATGCAGAAGCTCATGTGCTCTGCCACGAAGCAGGTCGTACACAGCATCCAGAGCGGGATTCTGCTCGGACGAGCGGAGCTCGCAGGCTTCGTCGGCTGCAAAGATACCATCGCAGCGTTCTGCCTTGCGCACCTGACATGCGGGGGGCTGACCGCCGCCGCCGATGCAGCCGTTGGGGCAGGCCATGACCTCGACAAAGTGGAAAAACTCCTCGCCGGACTCTATCTTTTCAATGAGCTTGTCGGCATTGCCCAGCCCGTTTGCAACGGCGATCCTGAGCGTGGTGTCACCGGCCGTGACCTCGAATGCCTTGATGCCCTCAAGACCACGAACGCCGCATTCTGCGACCGACGACAGCGCCTCGGTTGAAACATCGCCGAGTACATGGCGGATGACGGCTTCCGTAACGCCGCCGGTCACGCCGAAGATGACGCCTGCGCCCGTGTACGGGGCAAAGGGATCGTCGGGCTGACTGTCGGGGATGTTTGCAAAGTCGATGCCGCTTTCATTTATCATGCGCACGAGCTCCTGAGTTGTGAGCACAAGGTCGATGAGTCGCTCGCCGTCCTTGACCAACTCGGGGCGAGCCGCCTCGGCCTTCTTTGCCGTGCAGGGCATGACTGCGACGGAGACGAGCTCCTCGTCGCCGTACTGCTGACGGATAAGAGCGCCGAACATCTCCATCGGCGAGCCGCAGGTCGATACCTGAGGCATGAGGTGCGGATGCTTGTTTTCAACATGCTTTATCCAGCCCGGACAGCAGGAGGTGAACATGGGAAGCTTTGCACCGGTCTTGAGCTTATCGAGGAACTCCGCCGTTTCCTCCATGATGGTAAGGTCGGCGGTGAGCGACGTGTCGAACACATAGTCGACGCCCATCATTTTAAGCGCAGTGACTATCTTGCCCATCACGGGGACATTTGCGGGGATGCCGAACTCCTCTCCGATGCCGACACGGACTGCCGGAGCGACCTGAACTGCGACCTTCTTGCTGGGGTCGTAGATGGCCTTCCACATGGCAGACACTTCATTTTTGACGGTGATTGCGCCGGTGGGGCAGACTGACGCACACTGACCGCAGCCGACACAGTCGGTGTCGATAAGCTTGCGGTCAAAGCCGCAGGAGACAAAGGCCTCCATACCACGGTTGCAGAAGTCAATGGCGTGGATGTTCTGAACCTCGGCGCACATTCTCACGCACTTGCCGCAGAGGATGCACTTCGAGGGGTCACGGACAATGGAAGGGGACGAGTCGTCAATAGGCTCCTTGCAGTAGTTGTTTGCAAAGCGGACATTGGTTACATTGTAGCGCTTGGCGTACTCCTGAAGCTTGCACTTGCCGGACTTGTCGCAGGTGGTACACTCCGAGCGGTGGCTTGCAAGCAAAAGCTCAATTATCATCTGGCGGTGCTTGCGCAGCTTTGCGGTGTTCGTGCGCACGACCATGCCGTCCTTGGGGATAACGGTGCATGCAGCCTCGATGCCGCCACGCTCGTTTTCGATAACGCAAAGCCGGCAGCCGCCGTATATCGACAGGCTTTCACAGTAGCAGAGGTTGGGGATATCAATGTGATTTTGCTGAGCAACTTCAAGGACATTGCGAGCATTTTCAAATTCGCAGCTAATGCCGTCTATAATCATACGCTTCATATCATCAAACCTCCTTTATCGCATGCTTGGGACAGCCGTTTTTACACTCACGGCACTTGATGCACTTCTCGGGATCGATTGTGTGCGGCTTTCTGAGCTGACCGGTGATAGCGCCGACGGGGCAGTTGCGGGCACACTTCGTGCAGCCGATGCACTTTTCGGGGTCAATCCACATTGTGCACAGTGAACGGCAAACGCCGGCCGGGCACTTTTTGTCCTGAACATGAGCAACATATTCATTCTTGAAATATTTAAGGGTGCTGAGGACAGGATTTGTTGCAGTCTTGCCAAGACCGCACAGTGAGCAGCTCTTGACCACCGCCGACAGCTCCTGCAGCATGTCGAGATCCTCCATTGTGCCCTGGCCGTGGGTGATGCGCTCGAGTATAGCCTGTATCTTGGGGATGCCCTCACGGCAGGTGGTGCACTTGCCGCAGGACTCCTTCTTTGTGAAGTTCATGAAGAAGCGGGCTATCTCGACCATGCAGGTGTCGTCGCCCATAACGACGAGACCGCCCGAGCCGATAATTGCGCCAATCTTCTTGGTGGAATCAAAATCAAGGGGCAGGTCGAGGTGCTCCTCGGTGAGGCAGCCGCCGGACGGCCCGCCGATCTGAACGGCCTTGAAGTTGCCGCTCTTTACGCCGCCGCCGATATTATATACTATCTCACGCAGGGTCGTGCCCATAGGCACCTCGATAAGGCCGGTGTGCTTGATGTTTCCGGTAAGGGCAAAGGCCTTCGTGCCGGAACTGCCCTCGGTGCCAATAGACTTATACCACTTTGCTCCCTTGTCGATAATGACGGGGACATTTGCAAAGGTCTCGACATTGTTAAGCGAGGTAGGAGCTGCAAACAGACCCTGATCGACGCTTCTGGGGGGCTTTGTGCGGGGCATGCCACGCTGACCTTCGATGGAAGCGGTAAGAGCCGAGCCCTCACCGCAGACGAATGCGCCTGCGCCCATGTTGATGTGCAGGTGGAAGGCCTTGCCCGAGCCCATGATATCGTCGCCGAGGATACCGACAGCCTCAGCGTCCTCAATGGCCTTCTGCAAACGCTTGACTGCCAGAGGGTACTCTGCACGGACATAGATATAACCCTCGGTTGCCTCACAGGCAACGGCGGCGATTATCATACCTTCGATCATCCTGTGGGGGTCGCCTTCCATGATGGAGCGATCCATAAATGCGCCGGGGTCGCCCTCGTCACCGTTGCAGACGATGTACTTAACCGGAGCATCCTTGTGTGCAGCGACCTGTGACCACTTTTTACCGGTGGGGAAGCCCGCACCGCCGCGACCTCGCAGACCGGACTCGGAGACTTCGTTGATGACCTCATCGGGGGTCATGTCGAATATCGCCTTTTCGAGAGCCGAGTAGCCGCCGACGGCGATATACTCCTCGATGCTCTCAGCGTTTATGTGGCCGCAGTGCTCAAGAGCAACACGGGTCTGCTGCTTGTAGAAGGGGATATCCTCTTGGCGGTTGTACGAACGGCCGTTATCGTGGTAAACGAGCCTGTCAACGACATTGTCGTTTAGAATTGTCTCGTTGACTATCTCTTCGCAGTCATCGACCTTGCACTTTATGTACAGAATACCGGCAGGCTCGATCCTGACCAGAGGGCCCATTTCGCAAAAGCCGTGGCAGCCGCTCTTTTTAAGACCGACAGCGTCGCCGTGGTCGACATGATCCTGCAAAACGACATCGACCTTGAGACCCTTGCTCTCCATGATCTCTTTAAACCTTGCGTATATATCGAGAGAGCCGCCTGCAACGCAGCCCGAGCCGCCGCAGACGAGTATCTGCTTAGACTGGCAGGCAAGGCGCTTTTCGCACACTTCACGGAAAGAAGTGAGTTCTTGTCTTGAACCTATTTTCATGATTTCTCGGCCTCCCTCAAATCAGAAATAAGCTGACGCATTTTATCCGGCGTCATCTTGGGGTGAACGACATCGTTGACGGTGCAGACAGGTGCAAGACCGCAGGCACCCAGACAGGAAACACGCTCAATTGTAAACAGCCCGTCGGCGGACATATGATCCTCGGGCTTCATACCGGTTGCTTCGTAAAGAGCCTCCTGTACATCGTCGGATTTTCTGACATGGCAGGCGGTGCCGTTGCAGACCTTTATGACATACTTACCCTTCTCGTTCATGGAGAAGTTCTCATAGAAGGTTGCGATGCCGTAAAGCTCGGCAGGGGATTCACCGACCTTGTCAGCCACATACAGCAGGGCATCCTTGGGCAGGAACTTATATTCCTTCTGGATATCCTGCATAATCGGTATGACTTTGGTTTTTTGGCATTCATACTTTTCGAGTATGCTGTCGATCAGCTTGAAATCGACCTGAATCATGTTATCATCCCTCCAATTTAACTTTTTAACTTTTTTGATCCACTTTCACACTTTGCTGTCTCTAATTATAAAGAAAATTTATATTAAAGTAAAGAAAAGTTAAATTTTTGCCCATTAATACGAAATAGCCAAAATGTTTAAAAAACTCCGATGGGCAAAATGCAATTGCCCCGCAATATTAAACCAAATGCATTAAAAATCGTAGATATGCCTAAATTTTGAGCGAAAAATTGTTGACTTCGATGAACCGACCCCCGCCTTGAAAATGCAAAGCCGAAATGGTTAAAAAAATCACTTCACGGATAATTAAAATTTGCTTGACATAAAACGGAGAATGAGTATAATCAAAAACAGAAAAATGTCTCACATGAGACATTTAGGAGGACGGCATGAAGCTTAACGAAATCGAAACGGAGCTTGTCTCAAAGACCGAGCTTTTCCGTGGCTTGCCGCCGAGCGTGCTCACGAGGATACTTGCGGTGTCCGACTGCACTGCGGCAGAGTACGAAAAAAACGAAGTCGTCTACGACAAAACTAACTTTTACCGCAGCCTCGGAATAGTGCTCGAGGGCAGACTTCGGGTCACGAAGGAAAACGCAGATAAGCGGCCTATCGTCATGAGCACACTGCAAAGGGGCGCAATATTCGGCGCAGCGGCACTTTTTAACAGCGAGCCGGAGTATGCAACGAAGATAACTGCGATTGAGCGCAGCCGTGTTCTTTTTCTGCCGCAGCGGCTCATTAAGCGCATGATCGAGCGTGAGCCGGACATTGCGGAAAATTATATACGCTATCTATCCGAGCGCATTTTGTTTTTAAATAGGAAGATATATTTCTTAACTGCCGGAACGGCGGAGCAGCGTTTGGCGGGCTTTCTTTTGGATAACCTCGCCGTGGGCGAATTTTCCGAAATGCCCATGACCATGCATCGCCTTGCCGATGCGCTCAACATGTCACGAGCCTCGCTGTACCGTGCCTTTGACGAGCTTACGGCGAGCGGAGCGGTCTCAAAACAGGGTAAACTTGTCTGCATCAACAATGCAGAATTATTAAAGAATTTATGAAAGGAAGACAAAAAAGATGAAAAAGTTTGTATGTTTTCTGCTGGCAGTTTGCATGCTGCTGTGCGTGGTTGCAGGCTGCACGGCTGATGAGCCCCAGCCCACCGAGGAGGTCACGACTATAAAGGTCGGCGCACTCACGGGTCCCACCGCCATGGGCATGGTCAAGCTCATGGACGACAGCGACAAGGGCACCAGCGCCAACAAGTATGAGTTTGAGCTAAAGAGCGAGGCTTCGGCATTCGTCGCAGCTCTTGCAAAGGGCGAGATAGACATAGCAGCCGTCCCGGCAAACCTCGCATCGGTCATTTACAACAACACCGATGGCGGCGTGAAGCTCCTTGCCATCAACACCCTCGGCGTTCTGTACATTGTCGAGCGCGGCGACAGCGTAAAGAGCCTCGCCGATCTCTCCGGCAAGACCCTGTACGCCACAGGCGAGGGCGCAGCACCCGAGTATGCGCTCCGATACCTACTCAAGGAAAACGGCCTTGACGGCGAGAATGCACCTAAAATCCAGTGGTGCGCCGATACCACCGAGGCTCTGTCCTACATCTCCTCGGACGAAAACGCCATCGCAATGCTGCCGCAGCCGTTCGTCACCGCAGCACAGGCAAAGGTCGACGGCCTGCGTGTCGCACTGAGCCTCAACGACGAGTGGGCAAAGCTCGATAACGGCTCTGCTATGGTCACCGGCGTTGTCGTTTGCCGCAGTGAGTTTGCCGAAAAGTACCCCCAGCAGCTTGAAAAGTTCATGCAGGAGTACGATAGTTCGGTAAAATATGTGCAGGAGAACACCGAGGACGCAGCCGCACTCATCGGAAACTACGAGATAGTCAAGGCACCCATTGCTAAGAAGGCTCTGCCTTACTGCAACATCACCTTTATCACGGGCACCGAGATGAAGACCGACATGGAAAGCTATCTTTCCGTCCTCAACGACATGAACCCCAAGGCGATAGGCGGAAAGCTGCCCGGCGCCGACTTCTACTATGGAGCGTAAGCCCGTAAGCAAGCTTAGCAAGGCTTATGCGGTCGTGTTCGCTCTCGGCCTTTGGCAGATAGCGGCCATGACCGTAAACAGCCGCATTTTGCTCGTCTCACCTATAGATGTCGCCGTCAGGCTCACGACAATCTGGCAGGCCGAGGGCTTTTGGCCATCGATTTGGTTTAGCTTTTACCATATAGCGGGCGGCTTTTTCATAGCGCTGGTGCTCGGTATCACGCTTGCTGCGCTGGCGGGGCGCTTTCGCTGGGTAGAAACGCTGCTGTGGCCGTTTCTCGTCACGATAAAGACCGTGCCGGTGGCGTCGTTCGTCGTCATCTGCCTTATCTGGCTCTCGGCTGAAAACCTCTCGGTTTTCATATCGTTCCTCATCGTGCTGCCGGTCGTCTACGGCAATGTGCTCGAAGGGCTCAAAAGCGAGGATAAGCTCATGCTCGAGGTCGGTACGGTGTTCAAAATGCCGCCCCTGCGCAAGGTGCTGTACATCCACTTGCCACAGCTGAAGCCGTTTTTAATGTCGGCCTGCGCAACAGCGCTCGGCATGGCGTGGAAAGCCGGTGTAGCGGCGGAGATAATCGGCACCCCCGACGGGTCGATAGGCAAGCAGCTGTTCTACTCGAAGATATACCTCGACACGGACGACCTGTTGTGCTGGACCGTCATAATCGTAATTATAAGCGTTCTTTTTGAGAAGCTGTTCATGCTTGGACTCAGAGCTCTGTACGGCAGATTGGAGCGTGGCTGATGGAGCTTAAAAACATATGCAAAAGCTTTGACGGCAAGACCGTTCTGCACGATGTGAGCATCAAGATAGAAAAAGGCGAGACAGTCCTCATAACCGGCGCCTCCGGCAGAGGCAAAACAACGCTTCTGCGCATCATGATGGGGCTCACGCTGCCCGACAGCGGCAAGCTGCATAACATCGGCAAGTCGATAGCCGCCGTGTTCCAGGAGGACAGGCTGCCAAATGACTTCACACCATATGTCTGCGTGAAAATGACCGCACCGCACGGCGTTTCAAAGGAGACGATACTAAGCCACCTCGCCGAGGTCGGGCTTGCCGACTGCGCAAACAAACCAGTGTCGCAGTTATCCGGTGGCATGCGTCGCAGAGTGGCGATTATAAGGGCAGTTGTCTGCAATGCCGATACCGTGTTTTTCGATGAGCCGTTCACCGGCCTCGACCGAGACACCAAGCTCAAAACAATAGAATATATAAAGCGCCACACCCAAGGCAAAACGCTTGTATTCGTAAGCCACGATGTCGAGGATGAAACACTTTTACAGGCAAGAAAAATCAGGATTTAGCATTGCTAAATCCTGATTTTTTATCTTTTTATACCCGATACCTGATACATCTTAGCATCGGAAATTACAATATCGACATCAAAATGCTTTTCCATGAGCGCCTTGAGCTCCGTCTCACTCATTAGCCCACGGGACACTTTGCTTGCACTGCCCTCATGGTGACGGTCTATCATTGCACGGCTCATGCCATGGGCGATTGACAGTCTGCCGCCGACTTTTAGATGGGCAGCCAACACTGCTATGAGCCGCACCGGATCGGGAAAGTGGGGGAAGGCATTGTACACCATGCAGCAGTCAAAATTGCACGGAAGCTCCGCCGTCTCCACATCACCGCAGATAAAGCTTACATTGTCCTGCTTAAACTTTGCTTTTGCAATCGCTATCATTTCCGGAGAAATATCTATTCCCGTAACAGATTTGACCTCACGTTCAAGATAGTCGGGAATGAGCACGCCTGTGCCGCATGCGACATCGAGTACCTTAACGCCGTTTTTTATGCCGCCGTTATCAAGAATAATGCTTATAACTTCATCGTTGCGTATAAGCTCGGCATCCCATGATGAGGCGCGGCGGTCGAAAAATTCGATAATATCCTTTTTATCCATATCAGTCCTCTATCTTCGGATAGCGCTCGGGAATAAGATGCGACTTCATGAGCGCAAAGACGATGGTCGGGATGAAAACGAGTTGGATGACAGTGCCCGGCCAGCTGGTGACGACGCTGCCTGCGATCCATGCGCTCATTGAGTAGCTGCCCCTTGCGAAGATAAGTGCCTTGGCAAGACCGGCAAGCACTCTGCCGCAGACGATTGCGGCGATGAGGCTGATATAGAGGTCTGCGTATGTACTCTTTGTGCGTACGAGCTTCATCATAAGACCGGCAGCAGTGCCGTAGGCGGCAAGCTCGACCATCATCGACGGCAGAATGGCAACGGGAGGCATACCCGACAGCGCACTTGAAAGTGCCGGACCCGCAATGCCGCACAGCAGACCGTACTGCCAGCCGCAGATAAGGCCGCAGATGAATACGGGAATGTGCATGGGGCAGAAAATGTTGCCGGCATTCTGAATGCCGTGGAACATGAGCGGGATGACATAGCAAAGCGCTATGCATACTGCCGTAATGATGGATTTCTTGACATTTGACATTTTTTGCATAGTAGTTCTCCTATAAAACTATCTCCGCTGCACACAGAACGCAGCAGATAAATATTGCAAAATAAGAACCGAGAGCCATAGCGCCGTTTTTTCTGTGAGTGCGGTATTTTTCACCCCGATACCCACGAGCCTCCATCGCCATGGCAAGCTCATCGGCCTTTTTGAACGCCGACAAAAAAATCGGAACTATGAGCGGCAGCATTGCGGCGGCTCGTTCGTGCAGTTTGCGACTTTCAAATCTGGCGCCTCTGGCTATCTGTGCTTTTTTGACGGTGTCGGCTTCCTGCAAAAGCGTAGGTATAAACTGAATGGCAACGGAAATTATCATGGCTATCTCGTCTGCAGGAAGCCCGACTAATTTCAGCGGCTTTAACAGTGACTGTATTGCGTGCGTCGTTTCAAGCGGTGGGGTAACGAGCGTAAAAACATTTGCCATAAGCAAAATGACGATGACCCTGAACACAACGTTAAAGCCCTGTACCATGCCGTCTTTTGAAAGGCTTATGATCCACCAGCTCCAAATGGCGTTTTCGCTTGAAAAAAACAGCGCATTCATGATGAATATCAAAACAAAAAACCAAAACATACGCTTTACCGAACCGATGGCGGTCGAAAGCGGAAGCTTTGAAATTATGATAAGTGCCGCCGTAAATGCGAGGACTAAAGCGTAGCCGATGATACTATGCGCCAGTATCACAACGGCGATGAGCACGATAAAGCAAATGAGCTTTGCCCTTGCATCCAATCTATGCAATACGCTGTTTCCCGGGATAAACTGCCCCGTCATGCGCTCATTCATCGCTGCCACCGCCCTTCAAAATGCCGTAAACGGCGGAAAACAGCTCGTCGTAGGTGCAAGCGGCGGGGCTGATATCAAATCCCTTTTCCGTCAGCATCAATCCCAACTCACGGCTACGGCTGACGCCGAGATGCAGCGCACGCATTTTGTCTGCATCGGCAAAAAGCTCCTGCGGCGTACCGTCGGCGGCAAGCTCGCCGTTATCTAAAACTATTATGCGGCGGGCGTATTCGGCTATGCAGTCGGCGTTGTGCGATATCATTATTATCGTCATACCTTCGGCGTTCAATCCGGTCACGAGATTCAGAAATGCCGCTCTTCCGAGCGGGTCAAGACCGGCTATCGGCTCATCGAGGATAAGGTATTCCGGCTTTACCGCCAGAACACCGGCGATCGCTATCCTGCGCTTTTCACCGCCCGACATTCCGAGAGGCGACAGTTTGCACACTTTGTCATAGTCGAACCCGCAGACACTAAGCGCCCATTTGACCCTGTCATGAACCTCATTGTTTGATAGTCCCGAGTGCTTCAATCCGAATGCAACATCTTTTTCAACTGTCTGTTCAAAAAGCTGGCATTCGGGATATTGAAATACGATGCCGAGCTTGCGCCGCAGAACCGAGCGGTCGTAGCTCTTGGCATTGATATCCTCGCCGTCGAGCAAAAGCTGCCCGCCCGATATGGGGATCAGACCTGCAATTGCTTGTATCAGTGTTGACTTTCCGCAGCCCGTGCGCCCCATGATACCAACAAATTCGCCTTTTTCAATTGTCAGCGAGATATTCTTGAGCGCCTTCGTCTCAAACGGCGTCCCGCTGCCGTAGGTGCAGCATACGCTTCTTATTTCAATCGACATATTGCCTCCGTCAGCTCTTCGTTGGTAAGCGGGCAGAACGGAAGAACGATGCCCTTTTCCATAAGGTCGTAATACATGCGCACCGGCAGGGGAGGGGTAAGCCCTGTAGATTTCAGCAGTTCAAGGTCGGTGAGCATCTCACGGGGCGTTCCGCTTGCAAGCATTTTGCCGTTGTGCATGAAATACACACGGTCGGCAAAGACCGCCTCGTCAATGTAGTGGGTTATCATGACTATCGTCTTGCGCTTTTCTTCGTGCAAACATTTGATCGCCGAAAGTACATCACGCCTGCCGTCCGGGTCAAGCATGCTTGTCACCTCGTCAAAAACAAGGATATCCGGCTCGACTGCCAGCACGCCTGCCAACGCAACTCGCTGTTTCTGTCCGCCCGAAAGCATGCTTGGCGAGCGTTTTTCGTAGCCTTTCATGCCTACGGCATTGAGTGCCTCCGACACCCGCTTAGGTATCTCGTCATAGCTCACACCGTAGTTTTCAAGGCCGAATGCGACGTCCTCCTCGACTATCGAGGAAACAAACTGCGTGTCGGGGTTTTGAAACACCATGCCCACGGTGCGGCGCAGCTTGACGGTGTTTGCTTCGTCCTTTGCGTCAAGTCCGGCAACCGTAAGCTCACCTTTTTGGACTTCCAAAAGGGCATTGAAGTGCTTGATGAGCGTTGATTTCCCGCACCCGTTGTGCCCCAAAACGGCGACAAGCTCACCCTTTTTGACCTTGATACTTGCATTGTCGAGGGAGCGGCGGCTGTTTGAGTAGTCGTATGAAAATGTCAGATCTTTTGCAGTAATCATGATATCATCCAACAAATAGTTTAATAAGATTTTAGCAGGCTGATTATGCGCATACAAGCCCCCCGGGGGGATAAAAATCGGCAATACAAAGCGCATTGCCGATATAATTATGAGTTATGCAGATTTTCTGAATTGAAACTTTTCTATAAAGCCTATCAGTTGCCCCGAGAGCAAGACCGTCAGCAGGGAGTAGGCAAGACGCTTGAGCGGGATGTAAGATACAGACAGCGCAAGGACGATAAAATCCGTTGTCAGGTACACCCACTGAATGCCGATCTTGAACTTTGCCGCAGCCGACATTGCAAGCGCATCATCGCCCGTGGGGGCGGAACCTATCCTGACGCACAGTCCGACACCCACGCCGACAAACAGCGCACCGATTATCGCAGCGGCGAGCGGGTAGTTGGCTATCCCCGGCCAAATGGGGTCAAAGCGCTCAAATATCGCATAAAACAGCGAAAATCCGCCTCCGGCAACGACGGAATATGCAATAAACTGCTTTCCAAGCACTTTAAAGCCGATTATGTAGCAGGCGGCATTGAGAATAAATCCCGAGACCGACGGCGAGATATTGAACCAATGGTGCAGCAGCAGCGTCATACCCAGCACACCACCCTCGGTAACACCGGAAAACGAGTGAACATTGTAAAGCCCAAAGGCGAGTATAGCGCTGCCGAGTAATGCGAATGCGCAGCTTTTGGGTTTTAACTTGGGTATCAATTCTAACAAAACCTTTCTTAATTTATTCGGCAGGATATCTGCCGTACATTTTTGCCATATCAAGAAGCTTTGCCGCAAGCTCAGGGGTAAGCTCATTGGGCTTCAATCGCCAGCGCCAGTTGCCGAACTGCGTGCCGGGAGTGTTCATTCTTGCGTCGGCGCCAAGGGCGAGAAAGTCCTGCATTTGCGCAATAAACATAGATGCGACTGAGCTCATACCGCCCCGTATCATGCCCCAGTTAAAGCCCTCGGCATCGCCGATTGCAAGGTAGCGCTCGGCAAATTCGACCTCCGCCGCATCCGCCTCATCCCGCCACGCCATGACTGGGGCATTATCGTGTGTTCCGACATAGCAGACGCAATTTTGAGTGTACCTGTGCGGCAGGTAGTTGCTCGGTTCTTTGGGGTCAAACGCAAATTCGAGCACCTTCATGCCCGGCAGACCCGACTGCTCCAAAAGCTCGTGCACCTCGGGGGTGAGAAGCCCGAGATCCTCCGCAATGAATCCGAGCTCCGAAAACCAGCTCGTGAGCCTGCCGACAAGATCCATGCCCGGGCCTTTGACCCAGCGTCCGACCTTGGCTGTCTCGGCATCAAACGGCACTGCCCAAAAGCTTTCAAAGCCACGGAAGTGGTCGATGCGCAGAATGTCGCATAGTTTGGATGCACCGTCAACACGGCGTATCCACCAGCCGTATCCGTCACGGCGCATGGCGTCATAGTCGTACAACGGATTGCCCCAAAGCTGACCGTCTTCACTGAAGTAGTCCGGCGGCACGCCTGCAACCTCGACGGGGACATTTTTCTCGTCCAGCAAAAAGAATTCGGGACTTGCCCATACATCGGCAGAATCCATAGCCACATAAATGGGCATATCGCCGATTATCTTAACACCATGTGCCTTTGCGTATTTATGTAAAGCGTCCCACTGCTTGAAAAACAGAAACTGATTGTATTCAAAAAACCGAACATACTCGTGCAGAAGCTCGGCGTATTTCCCGACTGCCTCCGGTTTGTGCAGTCGTGTCTCCTCGTCCGGCCAGTCAAACCAAGCCTTCATGCCGAAATGCCGCTTGAGCGCCATGAACAGGGCGTAGTCGGGCAGCCAAGAGCGATTATCGCTCACGAACCTTTCAAGCTCCGCCTTATCTCGCTCGATCCCGCGTTCGGCGGCGATTTTTAAGACCTTAAAGCGGTTTTCGTAAATTTTGCCGTAATCCACAAACTCGGGATTTTCACCCCAATCGATGCCGTCAAGCTCGCTTTTTAGCAGCAGACCGTCTTCGACGAGCATGTCAAGATCAATGAAATACGGGTTTCCCGCAAAGCTCGAAAAGCTTTGATACGGCGAGTCGCCGCAGCTTGTAGGCCCGAGCGGGAGCAGCTGCCAGAGGCTCTGACCGGCGGCAGTGAGAAAATCCACAAAATTATATGCAGCCCTGCCCATAGTCCCGATGCCGTAGGGGGAGGGCAGCGACGATAAATGCAGCAAAATGCCGCAGCTTCTTTCCATGGTAAAACCTCATAAATTTAAATAGTAAAAAAGCGCAAGCTGCGCAACCACAGTCTACCTGTTTTTTCGTAAATAGTCAAGCAAAGCTCTTGCTGTTTGCAGTGTGCCATGCCGCAGACGACCAAAATTATACAAATCACATCTGTGATAAAAATGATGGCGGTTTATCGGTTTATCATGGAGGCTAACAAAAAAGCCGCATCTCAGTTATTTATCTGAAATGCAGCTTTTAGCTTGGTGCGGGTAACAGGGGTCGAACCTGCACGCCTCTCAGCACGAGAACCTAAATCTCGCATGTCTGCCAATTCCATCATACCCGCCGATATACAATTGTTAAGTGTCCACCTCAATAAGATACAGCATTTTCGTGTCAAAGTCAAACAAAAGCAGCGTGAAATTGTACGAATACCGGTCAAAGAGCTTGCTGACATAGTCCTTATAATCGCTTTTGCCACAGCCGACAAGCAGCAGTGTGAGACAAATGAAAAGAGCACACAGCTTCTTCATGACAAAACCTCCGACAAGACGGTAATCAATAATAGCACAATCTATAATTTTATGTCAATGCGGGGTGAAACTTTATTTAAAGCAGACAATTGACTTTTTTCGTCGCGAATTTTATTATTATCTCATTGCGTTTCAAAGGAGAAAAAGAAATGATAGCCGCAATAATAAATGCCGTAGGAATTGTGATAGGCGGCACGCTGGGAACGCTGTTTCGGGGCAGGATAAACGATAGATTTACTAATACGCTTATGGCTGCGATGGGACTTGTCATCGTCGGCTTAGGCGTGCAGGGGGCAGTGGGCTCGAACAATACGCTGTGTGTCGTTGTGAGTCTGGCGCTGGGTGCAATAATAGGCGAGCTTTTGCATATAGACCGCTTTCTTGACGGTGTCGGTGATATGGTCATGAACCTGTTCAAGGGCAGGAAATTTGCCGACGGACAGTTTTCGGAGGGATTTATCAATGCCTCTGTGCTGTTCGTGACCGGCGCCATGGCCATTCTCGGCTCTATCGAAGCGGGCATAAACAATAATTACAGTATTCTCATAACCAAAACCGTCATCGATACGGTCGTTGCCGTGACTATGGCCTCGGCCATGGGCGTTGGTGTTGTATTCTCGTTTGCTCCCGTGCTCATATGGGAGGGGCTTCTCACGCTGCTTGCGGGCGTTGTCTCGCCGATACTCGGCACTGAGGTCATAACCGAGCTATCGGCAGTCGGCGGCGTGGTGTTCATCGGCATGGGGATCAACATGACCGGCATCACCGATCGCAAGATAAACATTTCAAATCTCATCCCGGCACTGATCATCCCGATAATATACATGCCGTTTTCCGCATGGATAGGAGGTCTGTTCTAATGGGAAAGAATAAATATACCCTCGCCGTGCTCGGAGCGGGAACTTTGTGGGGCTTCATGGGCTTTTTCCGCAGGACGCTCGATACGATGGGGCTGTCGGCCTCAAACTGCATAGCCGTCAGAGGAATTTTTGCGGCTCTGCTGTTCGGCATTGCAATGCTCATCACCGACCGCAAGGCGTTTAAGGTGAAGCTGCGTGATACATGGTGCTTTTTGGGGAGCGGCATAGTGTCGCTTCTACTGTTCAGCCTGTGCTATTTCAAGGCCATGGATTATATGAGCCTTTCAAATGCCGCAATTTTGCTTTACACCGCACCGTGCTTTGTCATCCTGTTCTCGGCGCTGCTGTTCAAGGAAAAGATAACTGCGAGAAAGCTTGCTGCTATGCTAATCGCATTCACCGGCTGCTGCCTTGTATCCGGCATCGGCACGGGAAGCAAGATTAGCACGACCGGCATCCTGTTCGGACTCGGCTCTGGCATCTGCTATGCGCTGTTCAGTATATTCAGCCGCTTCGCCATCAACCGTGGCTACTCGACCTTTACAATAAACTTTTACACCTGCTTGCTTGCGGGACTTGGCGCACTGGTAGTCGGCGGAGTAGAGTTTGTCCCCACCATCACATCGACCGCACCGAATTTTTTGTTTGTAGCCGCAACGGGACTTGTGACCTGTTTTTTGCCGTATCTGTGCTATACATACGGTCTGACCGGATTAGAAAACGGCAAAGCCTCGATAATGGCATCGATAGAGCCGGTCGTTGCGACGCTGTGCGGCATATTCATCTATCACGAGGCGCTTACCGCAATGAGCGCCGCCGGAATCCTGCTCGTGCTCTCGGCAATAGTCCTTCTAAACCTCAAACCCAAGACCGCATGAAAAAAACTCCCGACAATGGGGCGGTGGTCGTAAAACAGTTAACAGCCACAGTAGTTTTGCACTGCTGTGGCTGCTCTTGTATCTTATCCTGTTATATGATAATATGGGGCCGACAAGATATACAAATCGGGAGTTGTGGAGGTGAATCCATTGAAAGAAGATGTATATCAAACTCCTTGCGGAACAATTCACTATTGGGTAAGTATTTTAAGTCTGGATGCAATCACGCTCGTTTTTCTTCCGGGACTGACCGCCGACCATAGATTGTTTGACAAACAAATTGAGCATTTTGGCAGAAAGTATAACATTGTCGTATGGGATGCACCCGCACACGCAACTTCATGGCCGTTTCAGTTCGACTTTGACCTGTTCGACAAAGCCAAGTGGCTAAATGAAATTTTAGAGCGAGAGAAAATCGTAAAACCTGTAATTGTCGGCCAGTCAATGGGTGGATATGTGGGTCAAGCTTTTGCGCAGCTTTATCCGGATCAACTGAAAGGTTTTATTTCTATTGACTCTGCACCGTTGCAAAGAAAATATGTGACGGCAGCTGAACTTTGGCTTTTGAAAAGAATGGAGCCAGTATATGCTCACTATCCGTGGAAACTGCTTTTGAAATCAGGTACTGACGGTGTTGCTACTTCTGATTACGGCAGAAATCTGATGCGAGAAATGATGTTGGTTTACGATGGAAATCAGAAACGTTATGCACAAATTGCCGGGCATGGCTTTCGTATCTTGGCAGCAGCGATAGAAAAGAATTTTCCATATGAAATCAAATGTCCGGCTTTGTTGATATGCGGCACACAGGATCATGCTGGTTCATGTATACGGTATAATAAGGCGTGGCATCGAGATACACAAATTCCTTTGCAATGGATTGAAGGAGCGGGTCATAATTCCAATACAGATAAGCCAGAACTGATAAACGCCTTGATAGAGGAATTTCTTACAAACATCTAATTAATGAAGCGAGCAACCGAAAACTTCCAGCTTGCCGGGATGCTGTAAAATACTTTCCGGACAAAAGGGCGCACTTCTATACTCTCCTGTCGGGAGTATCGTCGTCCTGCCGAGCTTCATTCGACCTCAGCAGAAAAACTGTATGACCGAGGATGTTGCGTCACTTTTTTCCGTCAAGGTGGCTACACCCCCTTGCGCCGCTAAAGCGGCTATCCCCTGTGAACTTGCTGGCGGCGAACGGTTTGTTAAAACCGTTCGCCGCCAGCAAGTTTAAATTATGTGTAGAAAACAATCCTCCGTATGATTGCAACCATGCGGAGGATTCACTGTTTTATGAACACCCCGCTATTGTCGGGAGTTTTTTAGTTTAAGTCTTACTTTTTGAAGCTGTCCTTGAGTGCAACGGCACGGTTAAACACAAGATGCTCGGGGGTCGAGTCCTTGCTGTCAACGCAGAAATAGCCCATGCGAAGGAACTGGAACTGTGCCGGAGCAACTGCGTTTTCAAGCATTTTCTCGATCTTGCAGCCGTGGAGCACTTCAAGAGAGTTGGGGTTCATGCACTTGATGTAATCCTTATCGGCGGCATCGGGATCCTCGTCGCTGAACAGATTACTGTAGAGCCTTACCTCAGCGTCGGCGCAATTGTTTGCATCGACCCAATGGATGGTCGCACCCTTGACCTTACGGCCGTCAGCCGGATCGCCGCCACGGCTCTCGGGGTCGTATGTTGCGAGTATCTCGGTGACATTGCCGTCTGCGTCCTTTACGCAGCCTGTGCATTTGATGAGATATGCGCCCTTGAGACGGCACTCAAGACCGTTGGGATACAGGCGCTTGTATTTAGGAACGGGCGTTTCGAGGAAGTCGTCGGTTTCGATGTAGAGATTTCTCGAGAAGCTGACCCCACGGGTGCCCGCCTCGGGGTCGTTGGGGTTGTTTTCGACGCTCAGAAGCTCGCTTGCGCCCTCGGGGTAGTTGGTTATCGTGAGCTTAACGGGGCGCAGAACGGCCATTGCACGCTGTGCGTGCTCGTTAAGGTCGTCACGCAGGCAGTGCTCAAGGAAGGAATACTCAATGGTGCTCGGAACTTTGTTTACGCCGATGCGCTCGCAGAAGCTGCGAATTGCGGTGGGCGTGTAGCCGCGGCGGCGCAGACCGCACAGGGTCGGCATGCGGGGATCGTCCCAGCCGGAGACGATGCCTTCCTCGACAAGGCGTCTGAGTTTGCGCTTGCTGAGCACGGTGTAGTTGATGCCGAGCCTTGCAAACTCAATCTGACGGGGCTTTGACGGCACGGAGACATTGTTGATGACCCAGTCGTACAACGGGCGGTGATCTTCGTACTCAAGTGAGCACAGCGAGTGGGTGATACCCTCAAGTGCGTCCTGTATCGGGTGGGCAAAGTCGTACATTGGGAAGATGCACCACTTTGTGCCCTGACGGTGGTGCTCAATGTAGCGGATGCGATAGAGCACGGGGTCACGCATATTGAAGTTGCCGGAGGCAAGATCTATCTTGGCACGCAGGGTGTATTTGCCCTCGGGGAATTCGCCGTTTTTCATGCGCCGGAAAAGATCAAGACTTTCATCGATGGGCCTGTCACGGTAGGGGCTCACGGCGGGACGGGTGGTGTCGCCTCTATATTCCTTGAACTGCTCGGGCGTGAGCTCGCAGACATAGGCAAGACCTTTCTTTATAAGCTCAATGGCATATTCGTAGGTTTGCTCAAAATAATCCGAGCCGTAGAAAAACCTGTCGCCCCAGTCAAAGCCGAGCCAGTGAATATCCTCCTGAATGGCATCGACATACTCAGTGTCCTCCTTGGCGGGGTTTGTGTCATCCATGCGCAGGTTGCACAGACCGCCGTACTTCTCGGCAGTGCCAAAGTCGATTATCAGCGCCTTGCAGTGGCCTATATGCAGATATCCGTTGGGCTCGGGCGGGAAACGGGTGTGTACCTTCATGCCCGCAAAGCGGCCGCCCTCGGCGATATCCTCATCTATAAAATTCTCGATAAAATTCTTGCTTATCTCGTCCATTCTTATATGCTCCCATAAATTTAAGGATATTGGAATTATAAACGATAATTGTGGTAATTACAACAATAAAGTGTTATAATAACTGCTAAAATGGAGAAAAAAGAGGTGAGTGCGTTATGAGTGCTAATTTTGATATACTCATAGTCGGCGGCGGCCCTGCGGGAATTTCTGCGGCGCTGACGGCGGTAAACCGTGGTAAAACGGTCGGTGTTATCGCAAACCCACCGGAGACGAGTAAGCTTTACCTTGCCGAAAGCATTACAAATTACCCGGGCATGGAAGGCAGCGGAGCGGAGATAATGCAGAAAATGCGCAGTCAGCTTGAGAATAGCTCGGCAGCCATTATCCCCGGTAAAGCCCTGAGCGTCATGTCCTTGGGCAAGACCGTCGGCGTAGCCGTCGGAAACGATTTTTATGAGGCACGTTCAGTCATTATCGCAACCGGCATAAGCCGCAGACCGCTGTGCGAGGGCGAGACAAAATTCCTCGGCAGGGGAGTGAGCTACTGCGCCACCTGTGACGGAATGCTCTACAAGGGGAAAAAGGTCGCCGTACTCGGCGAGGGCGAGGAAACAGAAAAGGACATTGCTTTTTTGCGAGATATCGGCTGCGAGGTCTCGGTATTCTCCGGCAGGGGCAAAATTGAGATACTCGGGGATAAAAAGGCTGATACTCTTGTCGTTAACGGTGAAACGGTCAAAACTGACTGCATTTTCATCTTGAAACAGACCCTTTCTGCCGAGAGCTTAGTCAACGGCATCGAAAGCGAAAGAGGTATTATAAAAGTAGGCCGCTCCGGCAAAACTAATATAAACGGCGTTTTCGCCGCCGGAGACTGCACGGGCGCACCGTATCAGCTTGCAAAGGCTGTCGGCGAGGGCAACATTGCGGCACTTGCCGCAGTTAATTATATAAGTAAACTGTAACAAAGGAGATATATAACATGGCTATTATGCATCTTACAAAGGACAATTTTGATTCCGTCACCTCCTCCGGCATCGTGTTGGTCGACTTCTGGGCAACATGGTGCGGCCCCTGCCGCATGCAGGCACCCATCCTTGAGGAGCTTGACGAGCAGCTTGGCGGCAAGGTCAAGATCTGCAAGCTGGATGTCGACGACGAGCCTGCTATCGCCCAGCGTTTCGGCGTTATGAGCATTCCCACGCTCATGGTTTTCCGCAATGGCGAGATGATCAGCAAGGAAGTCGGCGTGCACACAGTCGAGCAGCTTATGACGATGCTGGGATAATTACTTAAATTTATTGTTGCAATTATGTTAGCGCCCGTATATAATACGGGTGCTAATGCTTTATTATAAAGGAGATAACTATGTCTGACTATATTCTTAGCTGCTGCTCGACAGCCGATCTGTCAAAGGAGCACTTTGACGCAAGAGAAATCAAATATGTATGCTTCCACTACTTCCTGAACGGTGAGGAGCATCTTGACGACCTCGGTCAGTCCATCCCGTTTGACGAGTTTTACAAGATGATGGCAGAGGGCGCCGAGACCAAGACCGCACAGGTCAATGTCGCAGAGTACATAGATCACTTCAGACCCTACCTTGATGAGGGCAAGGACATTCTGCATGTGACCCTTTCATCCGGCATTTCCGGCACCGTCAACTCCGCCCGCACCGCAGCCGAGATGCTCAAGGCAGAGTACCCCGACAGAAAGATATACATCGTTGACTCTCTCGGTGCATCCTCCGGCTACGGTCTTATCATGGACACACTCGCCGATATGCGTGACGAGGGCAAGAGCATCGATGAGCTTCATGATTGGATAGAGGCAAACAAGCTCCGCCTGCATCACTGGTTTTTCTCCACCGACCTTACCTTCTATGTCAAGGGCGGCAGGATAACCAAGGCGGCCGGCTTCTTCGGCACAATGCTGAGCATCTGCCCGCTTCTCAACATGGATGACGGCGGCCACCTCATCCCCAGAGATAAGATCCGCACCAAAAATCGTGTCATCAAGGAGATAGTCGAGAGAATGAAGGAGCACGCTCAGGACGGCCTTGACTATTCCGGCAAGTGCTTTATCTCCATGTCTGCATGCCTTGATGACGCTCAGGCGGTAGCAGCACTTGTTGAGGAGAGCTTCCCGAAGCTCAACGGCAAGGTAGTCATCAATAACATCGGCACGACCATCGGCAGCCACACCGGCCCGGGCACCGTTGCACTGTTCTTCTGGGGCGACGAGCGCAAGGAATAATCTTGACAAATCGGCGATAGGATAATATAATTTTTAAAAGTCAACAGCTTTGATAAGCAGGAGTAGGCGATAAGCTTCGTTCAGAGAGAAAACGGTCGGTGCAAGTTTTCCGAAGCCTTGCCGAAGGTCGGCTTTGAGCTGCCGTGGTGAATTTTGAGTAAGCACGGTCGGGAGCTCCCGTTACAGAGCCCATGAGAGCCGCTTTTTGCGGAATTCAGGTGGTACCACGCATATAATTGCGCCCTGATCTATCAGGGCGCTTTTTCTTTTTAAGGAGGCAGTTATGAAAGAATTACCCAAGGTGTATGACCCGAGTACGGTTGAAAAGAGAATTTATGATATGTGGCAGACCGGCGGTTACTTTAAGGGCGTTATAGACCCCGACAAAAAGCCGTTTTCCATAGTCATGCCGCCCCCCAATGTAACAGGTCAGCTCCACATGGGTCATGCTCTTGACTCTACCCTGCAGGATATTCTCACCCGCTATAAGAGAATGCAGGGCTATGCTGCCCTCTGGCTTCCCGGAACCGACCACGCAGGCATTGCAACGCAGATTAAGGTCGAGCAGGAGCTGCGTGAAAAAGAGGGACTTACTCGCTACGACCTCGGCCGTGAGAAGTTCCTTGAGCGAGTTTGGGATTGGAAGAACAAATACGGTGACCGCATCGTCGAGCAGCAGAAGGTGCTCGGTGCGTCCTGCGATTGGGACAGAAGCGCATTCACCATGGACGAGACGAGAGCCAAGTCCGTTCGTGAGACCTTTTGTGAGCTGTACGAAAAGGGCCTTATCTATAAGGGCAATCGCATCATCAACTGGTGCCCCAAGTGCCGCACGGCGCTGTCGGATGCCGAGGTCGAGTACAAGGACATGCCCGGCAGCTTCTGGCATATAAGATACCCCATCGAGAACTCGGATGAGGAGTTCATCATAGCCACCACCCGTCCCGAGACCATGCTCGGCGACACCGGCGTTGCCGTTCACCCGGACGATGAGCGCTATAAGCACCTTGTCGGTAAAAACGCCATCCTGCCACTCGTCGGCAGAAAGCTCCCCATCGTCGCCGACGACTATGTCGAGCTCGGCTTCGGCACCGGTGCTGTCAAGATGACGCCCTGCCATGACCCCAACGACTACGAGGTCGGACTGCGCCATAACCTTGAGCAGATACTCGTCATCAACGAGGACGCAAAGATAATAAACGGCGGCAAGTATAACGGCATGGATCGCTACGAAGCCCGCAAGGCTATCGTTGCCGACCTCGAGGAGCAGGGATATCTCGTCAAGGTCGAACCGTATAACCACAATGTCGGCTGCTGCTACCGCTGCGGCACGGTCGTTGAGCCGCTCACGAGTCCGCAGTGGTTTGTCAAGATGAAGCCCCTTGCCGAGGCGGCTATCGATGTCGTCAAGGACGGCAGGATAAAGTTCGTTCCCGAGCGCTTTACCAAGACCTACATGAACTGGATGGAGAATGTCCACGACTGGTGCATTTCCCGTCAGCTCTGGTGGGGTCACAGGATACCGGCATGGTACTGCGCCGACTGCGGAAAGATCACCGTCTCCCGTGAGGATGCGCATGAGTGCGCACATTGCCACAGCAAGAACATCACCCAGGAGGAGGATGTTCTCGATACTTGGTTCAGCTCCGCACTTTGGCCGTTCTCGACCATGGGCTGGCCGGACAAGACCCCCGAGCTTGACTATTGGTACCCGACCTCGGTCATGGTGACCGGCTACGATATCATCTTCTTCTGGGTCGCAAGAATGATTTTCTCCGGCATGGAGCAGATGAAGGAAGAGCCGTTTAAGACCGTGTTCATCCACGGCCTTGTGCGTGACTCGCAGGGACGCAAAATGTCCAAGAGCCTCGGCAACGGCATCGACCCCTTGGAGATGGCGGAAAAGTACGGCGCCGATGCACTGCGCTTTAACCTCATCACCGGCAACAGCCCCGGTAACGACATGCGCTTTTATGTCGAAAAGTGCGAGGCGATGCGCAACTTCTGCAATAAGATATGGAACGCATCACGCTTTGTGATGATGAACCTCACGGTTGAGGATAACCGCCTGCCCGAAACGCTTGAGACCGAGGATAAGTGGATACTTTCAAAGCTCAATCAGGTCATCAAGGAAGTCTGCGATAACATGGACAGCTTTGAGCTGGGCGTTGCCGCAGGCAAGATATACGACTTTATCTGGGACAGCTACTGCGACTGGTACATTGAGCTTACAAAGCCCCGCCTTAACGGCGACGATGAAAAGGCAAAGGAAAATGCGCAGAGGGTGCTTTTGTATGTTCTTACCGAAACACTCAAGCTTCTGCACCCGTTCATGCCGTTTATCACCGAGGAAATTTGGCAGGCACTGCCGCACGAGGGCGAAGCGCTCATGATAGCCGAGTACCCCAAATATGACGAGAAGCTGCATTTCCCCGTGGACGAAGTGAACTTCGAGATGGTCATGGACGCTATCAAGGCCGTGCGTGCCCGCAGGTCGGAGATGAATGTGCCGCCGTCCAGAAAGAGCCACCTCATCATCGTGACCGACAAGGCCAAGGCATTTACAGACGGTGAGAAGTTTATCTGCAAGTTAGCTTATGCCTCCGAGATAAGCGTCATCGCCGAGCTTCCCGAGACTACCGACGGCATGGTCTCCGTCATTACCGATAACGCCCGCATGTTCATGCCCATGGCCGAGCTTGTCGACCTTGAAAAGGAAAAAGCCCGCATGGAAAAGGAGCTTGCAAACGCCCGCAAGCAGCTTGACGGACAGATAGCGAAGCTTTCAAACGAGAAGTTCGTTTCCAGAGCACCCGAGGCAGTTGTCAACACCGAGCGTGAGAAAAAGGCAAAGCTCGAGGCTCTCATCGAAAATCTTGAGGAAAGCCTTAAAAATCTCAAGTAAGCTCGACCTGTTTTATTAAAATCCGCATAAAAAAACTAATAAACTGGTGTTGTGTTAAATACACAGCACCAGTTTTTTGTTTGGGGTGAAAAAATGAAAATATCAACACGATACGCAGACGGCAAGCTCTGCATAGCGCTGCAAGGCGAGCTTGACCACCACAGTGCAAGACAGGCCATGAGCGGGATAACCGAGGCCATAGACGGCACGCTGCCGAGGCAGGTGCTGCTTGATATGTCAAAGCTCAGCTTTATGGACTCGTCCGGCATAGCGGTCATACTAAAAGCCGACCGCAGAATAAAGGAAACCGGCGGCCGACTGTTCATCGACTGCCCTAAAAGTCAGCCGCTAAAGGTGCTCGAGGCGGCGGGCGTTGACCGGGTGGTAGACATCATTTGCAAAAGGGAGGTCACAACATGACTATAACAAACTACATAAAGCTTGAATTTCCGAGCTACAGCGCAAACGAGAGCTTCGCAAGAGCGGCGGCAGCGGGCTTTGCTGCGCAGCTTGACCCGACGCTGGAGGAACTCGGCGATATCAAGACCGCCGTATCGGAAGCGGTCACAAACTGCATCGTCCACGCATACCCCGACAGCATCGGCAAGATAACCATGCGTCTTCGTATACTCGACGGCGAAAAGCTCGAGATAACCGTCCGTGACTGGGGCAGGGGCATACAAGATCTTGATAAGGCGATGCAGCCCATGTACACAACCGGCGGTGAGGAGCGCAGCGGCATGGGCTTTACCATCATGGAAAGCTTCATGGACAAGCTCAAGGTCAAGACCAAAGTCCAAAAGGGCACGAGCGTGACCATGCTGCGCACGATAAAGCAGCGCCGAGGCCGCCGATGACCGAGAAGACAGTCGAAAATCTCCGCAGGGCCAAGAGTGGGGATAAGCAGGCTGCGGAAGCGCTCATCGAGGAAAACTCGGGGCTTATCTGGAGTGTTGCCCGCCGCTTTTTCGGCAGAGGAACCGAGCCGGATGACCTGTATCAGTTAGGCTGCGTTGGCTTTCTAAAGGCGATAGAGGGCTTTGACGAGAGCTTCGGCACACAGTTTTCGACCTACGCCGTGCCGAAGATATCCGGTGAGATACGAAGATTTCTTCGTGATGACGGTGCAGTCAAGGTCAGCCGCAGCATAAAAGAGCAGGCGCAGCGCATACGCTCGGTGCGCACCGAGCTTGAGCAGCGCCTCGGTCGTGAGCCGCAGCTTTCGGAGATAGCTGCCGAAACAGGCTTAACGCCTGAGGAAATTGCCTTTGCCGAAACTGCGACAAATCCTGCTGAGAGCCTGCAGCGTGAAAACGGCGACGACGGCTTTACGCTCGAGCATGTGCTGGCCGACAGCTACGGCGAAGAGCGCATGATAGAGCAGGTGTCGCTGCGCTATGCCATTGAGCAGCTTCCCGAAAAGGAGAAAAAGGCGATATATCTGCGCTATTTCCACGGTATGACGCAGGAGAGCGCCTCAAGGGTGCTCGGCGTGTCACAGGTGCAGGTGTCGAGGCTTGAGCGGCGGGCGGTAGATAAGCTTAGGGAAGTTCTGACAGACACTTGTTAAATCGCAAAATTCGTGCTAAAATACTTGGCTATGAGTTCGGATTTTGAAAAACGATATATTGACGCAAGACGCAAACTTATTGAGTCCGATTTTGCCTCTTTGAATCCCATGCAGAGAAAGGCTGTAATGGCGACCGAGGGACCCCTGCTGATTTTGGCAGGCGCAGGCAGCGGTAAAACCACGGTACTCATAAACAGAATTGCAAATCTTCTTCGCTACGGCATCGCCGGTGATACGAATGAGCTTCCGGCAAATGCAAGTGAGGAGGATATCGAGATAATGCTCTCCGGCGGCGACGACGCAAGACGCATTGCGGCCCTCGACCCTGTTGAGCCTTGGCGGGTACTCGCCATTACCTTCACGAACAAGGCCGCCGATGAGCTGAAAGCAAGGCTTGAGCGCATGCTTGGCCCCGAGGCTTCGGACATTTGGGCGTCGACCTTCCACTCTGCCTGCGTGCGGATATTGCGCCGTGATGCAGAGCGTTTGGGCTTCCCGACGAGCTTTACCATTTATGATACCTCCGACAGTTTGAGCTTAGTTAAGCGCATACTCAAGGATTTTGAGCTTGACGACAAGCGCTATCCGCCCCGCATGCTTCTCGGCGAAATAAGCCGTGCCAAGGACGCTCAACTCTCACCCGAGCAGCTTTACGCAAAGGCCAAGGCCATGGGTGATATCCGCAAGGCGAAAATTGCGGAGATCTACGCCGAGTATTCCCACCGAGCCTTTGCAGCCGGCGCGATGGACTTTGACGACCTTATCTATTACACCGTGAAGCTCTTAGAGGAGCACGACGATGTCTGTCAGTATTGGCAGCGCAGGTTCAGATATGTGCTCATCGATGAGTATCAGGACACCAACAAGCTTCAGTATCTGCTGGCTTCAAAGCTTGCAGGCGGCTGGGGCAATATCTGCGTTGTCGGCGATGATGACCAGAGTATCTATAAATTCCGTGGTGCAACGATAGAGAATATCCTCTCGTTTGAGGACGAGTACAAGGACTGCCGTGTCATCCGCCTTGAGCAGAACTACCGCAGCACGGCGCATATCCTTGAGGCCGCAAACGCCGTCATCAGAAACAATGTCGGCCGAAAGGGCAAGGAGCTCTGGACAAACGGCGATACCGGCGAGACCATCGAGCTTTATGTCGCCGATAACGAGCATGACGAGGCACGCTATGTTGCATCAAAGATCATGAGCAACTACGGCAAGGGCGGCACATGGAGCGACAATGCGGTGCTTTACCGCATGAACGCCCAGTCGCACCAGTTAGAGCAGGCGTTCAAGCGCAACGGCATACCGTATCGAATTTTCGGCGGCACGGGATTTTTTGACCGAGCCGAGGTCAAGGACATGCTTGCCTACCTGTGCGTTATCGCATCGCCCAATGACGACCTGCGCCTGACGAGAATTATCAACAACCCTCCCCGCGGTATCGGCGACAGGAGCGTTGAGCTTGCGATGGGTATAGCGGCGAAGAACGAGACTTCACTTTTTGAGGTCATTAAAAACGCAGACCTGTACCCCGAGCTTAGCCGCGCAAGCATGAGGATGCGCATTTTTGCGAACATGATAAGCGAGCTTATCGAGCAGTCCAAGGAGCTTGCGCCCGACCTCCTGTATGACCAGCTTCTCGAAAAAACGGGATATCTCCGCCTTTTGGAGGAGAAAAACACCGTTGAGGACTCGGCAAGAGCCGAAAATGTCAAGGAGCTCAAAACGAGCATAATAAACTACAAGAGCGAGACGACAGAGCCTACGCTTGAGGGATACCTTGCCGATGTTGCGCTGTACACCGATATGGACAACTACGACAAGGATCAGGACTGCGTTGTCATGATGACGATGCATTCGGCCAAGGGGCTTGAGTTCACGAATGTGTTCCTCGTCGGCGCCGAGGAGGGCATCTTCCCGGGCATAAAGGCGATAGGCGAGCCGGACGAGATGGAGGAGGAGCGCAGACTTTGCTATGTTGCGATAACAAGAGCAAAGAAAAAGCTGTGCATTTCCTGCGCAAGACAGCGTATGCTCTTCGGCAAGACCACGGCAAACCGTGTGTCCCGCTTCATCGACGAGATACCCGATGAGCACATCGAAAAGCGTAATATCCCGAGAGGTTATGGCTTTGGGGAAAAATCGACCGTTCAGCGTGAATACGGGCAAAGGCCGAGCTATCAGACCAAGTCCAGACCCGTGTCCGCTCCGGTGCAGGCTGCGGCAAAGTCTGCTCCCGCACCGTCGTTTAAGGTCGGCGAGAGGGTCAGACACCGTGCTTTCGGCGACGGACAGATAACAAAAATGACCCCTATGGGCAACGATCAACTAATAGAGATAAGCTTTGACGGCGGAATTACAAAGAAGCTGATGCTCCGTGCCGCTGCACTGCATATGGTGAAGATATAAGCAATGAAAATTAAAAATAAAGCAGTTTTGGGAAGGTCGGCACTTATTTGCACGACCCTCATTTGGGGCACATCCTTCGTTGTGCTCAAGTCTGCGCTTGACAGCATCACACCCTTGTGGGTGCTGGCTATCCGCTTCGGCGGCGCAGCACTCATGATGCTGGTCGCATCGATACCGCTTCTAAAGATGCTTGATAAGCAGTACCTCAAGGGCGGCGCTATAATGGGTGCATGCCTTGCGGCGGCGTACACGGTGCAGACCTATGGGCTGATGTACACGACACCGGGCAAAAACGCCTTTTTGACGGCGACCTATTGCATACTCGTCCCGTTTTTGTATTGGATCATTTTCGGTAAAAAGCCGGATAAGTATAATATCGGCGCAGCGCTCATCTGTCTTGTGGGCATGGGATTTGTGTGTCTTAACAAGGATCTGAGCGTCAACAAGGGCGACCTCTTGACCGTGTGCTGCGGCCTGTTTTACGGTTTGCATATTATTGTTACCAGTCGCCATGTCGAGGGCAAAAGCCCGCTGCTGCTGACGATGATACAGTTTGCTGTAGCTGCCATTCTGTGCCTTGCGTTTGCGCTCATGTTGGAGCCGAAGCCGCAGAACATCCCCTCGGGCTCGTGGCTCTCGATAGCGTATCTGACATTCATGTGCACCGGTGTGTGCTTTTTCCTGCAAACTGTCGGACAGAAGTTCACACCCCCGTCTGCGGCTGCCGTAATCATGACGCTCGAGTCCGTTTTCGGCACGGCGCTCTCCGTTGCCATGGGGCAGGAGATGATGACCTTCAATATCGGCTTCGGCTTCGTGCTGATATTCTGCGCGATCCTGATTTCCGAAACTAAACTGAGCTTTCTAAAGAAAAAACGCTGATGCACAGCATCAGCGTTTTCGTTATATTCAAGTTTTAGCTTTTGCTTTCGGCTTTGGCTGCAAGTTTTTTCTGGAGCCAATCCTTGCCGTTGACATAGCGCTCAACGATGAAGGAAACAACATAGTCGCCCGCTGCGTTTACCATGGTTGCGGGAGGATCGACGAGGTTGCCCAGAGCCAGCGCAATGGGGAATGCAACTGCGAGGTGGTCGGGGAAGAACAGCGAGCACAAAACGAGCTCACCCGTGCCGCCGCCGCCGGGAATGCCGCTCATTGCGACGGAGGAGAACACAGCAATGATGATCGCAAGAATTATCTTGCCGGGGTCTGCGTCGATGCCGAAGAAACCGAACAGGAACAGCACCTTGACAATGGCACTCATTGCAGAGCCGTCCATGTGCATCGTTGCACCCATCGGGAGTACGACATTGCTGACCTCACGGGAAATGCCGGTGTCCTCGGCGGCTTCCATGTTAGTGGGGATAGTAGCAACGGAGGAGCATGTGCCGAAGGAAACTGCGGCAGGCTGGAACAGGTGCTGGAACATAACCTTGACTGCACCCTTGCCGCCGCCGAAGCGTGCGTAGATGGGGAAGAAGATAAACATGTAGACAAAGCAGACTACATAGTAAATGATAAGCGTTCTGCTGTACTGGCCGATGAGATCGGGACCGTATGCGGCAACGAGGGAGGCAAAGAAGCCGAGGAAGCCGATAGGCGCATAGTAGGTTACGATCTTCATCATATTAAGGATGCAGTCGGTGACATTGGCAAGGATCTTAGCGGTAAGAGTCTCCTTGCCGCCGGATTTCTGAACGCCGAAGCCGAAGAGTATAGCAAAAACTATGAGCGGCAGAATTGCCTTACGGCTTAAAAGTTCAAAGAAGTCTGGCTTTGTAAAGAAGTTTACGAGCAAATCGGCAAAGCCGAGACCTGCGACCTCAACGCTGTCCTCAACGACCTTTCCGCTCGAAATGGGGAAAATGAGGATTACTATGTACATAAAAATCGCTGCAATGGCTGCCGTCACAAAGAATGTACCGACCGTAACGCCCATGAGCTTACCGGCACGCTTTGCACCTGCCGCATTTGCTATTGCGGAGGATATCGAGAAGAACACCAGCGGTACGACGATGCAGAACATGAGGTTAATGAACACCGTCCCCAGCGGCTCAAGCTTAGTGCCGAGCTCGGGAGCAAACGCACCGATAAGGCATCCGCAGACGATACCGAGCAGCATAAAGATTATAAAACCGTATGATTTTAAGAAAGATTTTTTAGCCATGATCAATTCTCCCAGAAAATTTACTGTGATAGTATTATATTCTGATAAAATTACAATGTAAATTGAATATCGTGCTTGAAACATTGCAAATTGTGCGGTATACTCTTTCAAAAAGACACAGCGGAGACAGAATAATGTCAGAACGATATAAATACAACCGAGAGGGATACTTAAACGAGAATTTCAGGATGTTCCACCTGCGTGACACGGCTGGGCAGGAGAGAGACTTTCACTTTCACGAGTTTGACAAGATAGTCATTCTCATCTCCGGCAGCGTGAACTACATGGTCGAGGGCACAGACTATACCCTTGAGCCGTGGGATATCCTGCTCGTGCGCCACCATATGATACACAAGGCGCTCATCGATGTTTCCGTGCCGTATGAGAGGATAATCATCTATCTTGACTCTGCGTATGTCGAGCGCTTTGCACCCGACGGCGGGCTAATGGACTGCTTCGCCGAGGCAGAAAAACGCAGGTTCTGCCTCATGCGCCCTGATGCGGACGAAATAGAAAAGCTCAAGGACAGCTTAGACAGGCTTGGAACTTCGATAAGCGACACGGAGTTTGGTGCAGAACTCATGCGTGGAACGCTGCTTGCGCAGCTGATGGTGCAGCTAAACCGCATAATGCAGCGCGACACGAGCAGCAAGGCTGCCTCCACCGAGCAAAGCGGCAAGATATCGGAGGCTCTTTCTTATATAAATGAAAACCTCACCGGCAGCCTGAGTGTAGATGAGCTTGCCGCCATGTGCTATCTCAGCCGTTATCACTTTATGCGCCTGTTTAAGCAGCAGACCGGCTGCACCGTGCATAATTACATACGCCAAAAGCGCCTCGTCCTCGCCGCAAGGCTCATCCGGGAGGGGATGAGCGCCTCCTCGGCCGCCGCCGAATGCGGTTTTACCGACTATTCGGCGTTCCATCGGGCGTTCTCCCAAACCTTCGGCATCAGCCCGGGTAAGATCAAAAGCTCATAACATTATGTAAACCGCAGATAACTCTGCGGTTTTATTTTTAACCCTGTGCGGAGAACTTCTGCTTGACCTGATCGATCTTCTGCTGCTGTGCCTGCTCGGTGGTGTACCAGCCACGGCCGGACATTTCCTTATAAATGCTGTCCTGCATGCAAAGACCGCTGTTGAGAGCGGTGCTAAATGTCTGGTGAACATTAGCCGTTGACGACTCGATCGTGCCGTGCATATACAGGTCGCAAACGCCCTTAGTGGTGAGAAGCAAATTTTCCATGATGTCTCTGTCGTTCATTGCCGCATCCTCCTTAAACAAGGTTATAAAACTGCGCAAACAGCTTCTGATTTTCGTTTGCAAGCTGCTGCACTGCCTGTTTGAGCGTCGGGTCTGTAAGCTTGCTTGCGGATTCATTGCACTGGGTGGTCATAAACTTAATGTGGCCGAGTGCATCTTCAATATAAAGCAACTCCTTAGGTGTCATAAAAATTTCCTCCGTTTTAGTTTAAGCCTAAGCTCAATACTATTATCTGCGCACGGCGCTCGATTATGCCGCCAAATGCGCCTTCACAAGGGAAATTATGCAAATTTTTGTGCTCTTGCGGTGTATTCCAAACTATGTTATAGTTGACGGGATATCGATTGCGAGGTTTTGCAAAATGACTGATAAGCTTCCCAAGCTGCCGAGAATGGCGGCGATACATGATCTTTCCGGCCTCGGCAAGTGCTCGCTTACCGTTGCCTTACCCATAGTATCCGCAAGCGGCGTCGAGTGCTGCTGCATCCCGACGGCGCTTTTGTCAACGCACACCGGCGGCTTTGCCGACTGGACTTTTACCGATCTTTCCGATACCATTGTACCCATTGCCGAGCACTGGAACAAACTCGGCGTCCACTTTGACGCTATCTATTCCGGCTACCTTGCTTCCGAAGCGCAGGGCAAGCTTTTAGAGCGCACCATTGATCTTCTGCGAAGTGACGACACGCTCGTCATCGTAGATCCAGCCATGGCAGATAACGGCAGGTATTATGCCAATCTTGACGACTCCATGGCAGAGTGCTTCTGCCGCCTTATAGAAAAGGCTGATATCATAACTCCGAACATCACCGAAGCCTGCTTTTTGACCGGTACCGAGTACCGCACTGCACCGCACAGTGCAGCTTTCGTCACCGAGCTTATTGACAGGCTCTCCGAGTTCGGCCCGAAGGTCGTTGCCGTAACTGGCGTGAGCTTTGAAAAAGGGAAGGTGGGCATAGCCGCACGGGATAATTCTTCCGGCAAAACGAGCGTTGTCATGAATGAAACAAAAGATGGCATGTTCCACGGCTCGGGCGATGTGTTCGCTTCGGCGTTAGCAGCACTTTTGACCCGAGGTGCAGCCCTTGAGGATGCGCTGCACCTTGCCGAGGACTTTGTCGCTGCCTGCATCGAGCGCACCGCCGTGCGTGACACGCCCCGTCATTACGGTCTTGACTTTGAGGGCGCACTACCAGAGTATATAAGAAGCGTCGATGAGCTTTTTAAATAATACAAGGTAATAAACCGGCATCGCTTTTTGATGCCGGTTCTTGTCATATGTTTGTAATAAAGGATACATAATTGTCGTTCTGCACAAAAAGGAAAGGACGTATTGCAAAAAATCATGCCGATTGCCTTGACACATTATTGACATATGGGGTAGTTATTTAGTATAATCTTGCCGTATGGGTAGGCGGCGCTGCCGCCGAAAATATTGGAAGCAAAAAATTTCAATACAGCGGAAGGGGTTGCATATGAAAGACCTAAAACATCTGATCTACTTTGAAAATCTGCTTCAGGAAGCTCAGAACGAGCTTGTCATGAAAGCAGTCGAGGATGGTAAGAAAGCGCTTGGTTACAACTGCTACTATATCCCCGAGGTACTTATGAACCTTGACGGTTGCTTCTCGTCAAGACTTCGTGCACCTAATTGCACATCCTGCGATATCTCCAGCTACTACATGACCAACAGAACGTGTCCCTACGCCCGCTCCATTCTTGAGAGAGCCGTTGAGGGTGGCTACAATTATCTGAGCTGCCTGTTCGGCGCCGAGAGCTGCGCTACCATCGAGCGTATGGAGGAGCACTTTTTCCTCATCAATCCCGTTAAGCATGACGGCTTCTTCGTCACTCAGATCGATCCTCCCATGAAGGGCGATAAGACTAACCTTGATTACTACAAGGCTCAGCTTCAGCTCAAGGTCGTTGAGCCCATGAGAGACCGCCTCGGCATCGATGTTTCCGACGAAGCAATGCGCAAGGCTATCGAGAGATTTAACGAGCTGTGCCGTGTCATCACTGAGATCGGCAATTACAGAAAGCTCGATAATCCTCCCATCACCGGCTATGAGTTCCATGTCATCCAGCTGGTTTCCGAGGTCTGCCCGCACGAGCTTATCCTGCCGTACCTCAAGGAGACCCTTGAGGAGATCAAGACCCGTAAGCCCGAGAAGGAGTTCCCGTATCGTGCAAGAGTAGTTGTTGTCGGCTCCGAGATCGACGATCCCGAGTTTACGAAGCTCATCGAGATGTGCGGCGCAATGGTCGTTGCCGACCGTTACTGCTTCGGTTCCTTCCCCGGCCGTGAGGAGATCGAGATCAGAGAAGGCGAGAGCGCATTTGATGCTATCTGCCGCCATTATCTGTACTGGAACCAGTGTGCCCGCTTTATGGACGGCGAGAAGATCGATCAGCGCCACAACGAAGCAAAGAGACTTTGCGACGAATTCAAGGCTGACGGTATCATCTACGAGAGTATGAAGTTCTGTGAGTTCTGGAGCTATGATAAGATCCTTGCAAACCACATCTTCACCGAAGAGTTCGATGTCCCGTGCTGCACCATCGAGAAGGAGTACGCACTTGGCTCGGTCGGTCAGCTGCGCACCAGATTCCAGGCGTTCATCGAATCTTTGGAAATTAAGAATATTCAGGGAGGCAAATAATGATGTTTGATAAAGTAATTGCTTCTGTAGATAAAAAACTTGAACGCTTTGACCCCATTTGGCGCGCAAGAAACGGCGTCGGCGGTCAGCGTGACAGATACTATGACAAGACCGGCGTTGCAAAGTACCGTGAGTGGCGTGGCGTTAAGGACACCCTCGTGGACTATGCGGCATGGCTCAAGAACATTATGTTCATGGTGCAGATGGTCGCCTCCGCCCCCGTTGCCTGCCTCAAGGGCTTCTGGGAATACCGCTGGATGGGCTCTTATCTCGGTACCTTCATGTTCATCGACCGTCTGTTCGAGGGCTACCGTGGCTACGAGCTGAAGATTGCCCACCAGAACATGCACGCTATCGTCCGCAGCCTGACCAAGAAGATCGCTCTCGTTCTTGCAAACGACAGACGCCTTGGCGGCGGTCCGCTGACTGATGTCATGGTACCCATGGATGAGGTTCTGCCCCCTCTGTTCATGAAGGGCTTCAAGGAACTCATTCCCATCCCCCTGCAGACCCTGCCCGAGTTCATTATCTGCGATGTTGACCAGCACATCGAGCCTTACTACATAGATGTCGCTGAGTCCTTCGGCCTCGCAGCAGATGTCTGCTCCCGCTGTGCAGCAGAGACCGGTGTCGCAATGGACGACGCATTTCCCATCATCGGCAAGGCATTGGTCTCGACCAATATGCCCTGCAACGCATCCGAGGCAACCTCAATGTTCCAGCGCCGCCGTATCGGCATGCCCGACTTCCCCGTAACGCTGGCTATGATCCACAACGAGCCGGGCGCACATCCGTACTCCACCCAGATGCTCAAGGATTGCATCGCATTCGTTGAGAAGGAATACGGCGTTAAGTACGACTGGAACGAGCTGTTCAAGTACGCAAAGCTCATGAACGAGCAGAACACCATCGAGCTCGAGAAGTGGGATTATATGAAGACCCCGTATAACCCCCTCGTCGGCATCGCCGAGACACTGTATCGTCTGTATGCTTGGGCATCCGTCAACGGTCAGGATCCCTACTTCAATAAGACCGACCGCAAGGTCATCAAGATCATCAGAAAGGCATATGAGGAGAAGTACGAGCCGTTCGGCGGCGCCACCCGCCACCGTGCCTTCCTGTGGGGACCCTCGGCAGTTTACTACACCGATTTCCCGACTTGGATACAGAACTGCTGGGGCATCAACATCGTCCTCAACATGGACTCCACCATGGGTCACAATATGATCAACACCGAAGATCCCGAAGAGGCTATCAAGGATCTGGCTATCTTCTCCGAGAAGGCCACCATGCGTCACCACGCCGTCGGCGGCTGGGACAATGTTAACGCCGTTTGGGACTATGCCAAGAACTTCAACTGCGACATGGTACTGTTCAACGACAACATCGCCTGCAAGGGCATGCTCGGCGTTCACGCAGTCATGGAAGAGCAGGCAAGAGACCTCGGCTACCACTTCATCTTCATCGAGCACGACCTTGAAGACTGCCGTACCGTATCCCGTCAGGATATGCGTAACTGCATAAACAACTACATGTCCGTTGTTCTCAATGAGGAGCCTCTGGATCCGACCATCGTTGAGTTTGACGACTCGGAAGCATATTAATAGGGAGGTTATGCAAGATGAAAACCGTTTTTAAAGTCAGCGGCAAGATCTGCCTCGCAGCCGTTCTTGCATTCGTAGGCACCTTTACGCTCTATATGGCTAACGGCGAAAACAAGCTCATATACTATGTCATTCGCCCGCTGCTGAACAAGCACTACGACTCTCAGGTCAGAGACCGCAGAATAGTTTAAACATTTTCGGCAGATTTATCTAAATTACAAAAAAGAAGCTTCTTCGGAGGCTTCTTTTTTTGTGCGCTTGCCTAAAAAAGTGCATAAAAACCAATGAGAATTGCTTGCAAATTAACATGATTTGTGTTAAACTGTTATCAAAATGCGCAAGGTGTGTCAATGCGCAAAGTGAAGGGGGGACACTTTATTGGAAAGCAAAGCAAAAATTATTGCGGTTGCAGGTAAGGGCGGCGTCGGCAAGACCTCGATCTCTGCTTCTATCGTAAGGCTTTTGGTTGAGAATTTTCCCGACAAGAAGATACTTGCCATCGATGCAGACCCCGCCGTCGGCCTGTCAGTTGCTCTGGGGGTTGATGTTAAGCTCACGCTTGACGATATCCGTATGAGCATTGTTGACAGCGTCGAAAACGGCGAGACGAGGGAAGCGCTTGAACTGCTCAGCGAGGCAAGGTTCAAGATATTTGACGCTCTCGTTGAGATGCCCGGATTTGCGTTCTTGGGAATTGGCAGACCCGAGAGCTCCGGCTGCTACTGCAAGGTCAATTCTTACCTTAAGGAAGTTATCGGCATTTTGGCAAACAGCTTCGACTATGTTGTAATAGACGGAGAGGCCGGTATCGAACAGATACAGCGCCGAGTAATGGATAAGGTAACGCACCTGCTTCTGGTCACCGACCAGAGCAAGAAAGGCTGCCAAGTCATTTCCACTATCAAGGGTGTCGCTGATGACCTTATCGTTTACGATAAGATCGGTGCGATCATCAACCGTATGACAAATCCCGAGCTGGCGGAGCTCATCAAGGTGCCCGGTGTAGACATCGTGGCGTACATTCCGGCTGATAACACTTTTGCCGCAAATGATATCAAGGGCAAGAGCGTGCTTGAGTTGCCGGAAGATAGTCTTATGCTCAATGGAGTAAAGGAAGCACTCCAAAAAATAGAAATTCTTTGAAGAAGAGGTGTAACATTTGAAAGATCTTAAGCATCTGATCTACTTCGAAAGTCTTCTTGAGAATGCCAACAACGAGCTGGTCAAGCAGGCTCAGGCCGAAGGCGATATCTGCCTTGGCTACACTTGCTACCATGTTCCCGAGGTTCTTCTCAATCTAGGCAACTGTTTCTCCGTGCGTCTGCGCGCACCCAACACTGGCTCCCTCGACATCGCAACCTATTACATGTCCAACTACACCTGCGAGTACGCCCGCGCACTCGTAGAGCGTGGTATCGAGGGCGGCTACAAGTTCCTCGATGCACTCATCGGTGTTGACGCATGCTCGATGATGAACCGTGCAATGGAGCATCTTGAGGTGCTCGACTGCAACGAAAAGGAGAAGTTCTTCGTCACCCATATCGACATCCCGTTCAAGGTCGTTGACTACACCATCGATGCATATGTCACCCAGATGAAGGTACATGTACTCGACAACCTGCACGAGAAGTTCGGCGTTGATGTTTCTGATAAGGCTATCCGCAAGGCAGTCAAGGAGCACAACGAGGTCTGCAAGATCCTCACCGAGATCGGCGAGTTGCGCAAGGCCGAGAACCCCGTCATCACCGGTTACGAGTACCACATCCTCAACCTCGTTTCCTACACCTGCCCGAAGAGACTCATTCTCCCGTACCTGAAGGAGACCCTCAAGGAGATCAAGGCTCGTAAGCCCGATCCCAAGCCCTGGTACCGTGCAAGAGTTGCAATGGTCGGCTCCGAGATCGACGATCCCAACCTCACCAAGCTGTTTGAGGACTGCGGCGCATTCATTTGCTCCGACCGTTACTGCTTCGGTTCCACTCCCGGCCGTGAGGTCATCGAGCTGAACAACGAAGAGGATGCACTCACTCAGATCTGCCGCCATGTTATGGAGCACTCCGAGTGTGCCCGTTACATATCCGACGAGAAGGTGCATCAGCGTCGTGAAACCGCTGACCGTCTTGCTAAGGAATTCGGCGCAGAAGGTATCATCTACGAGCAGATGAAGTACTGTGACTACTGGGGCTTCGAGCGTGCTCTCGTTTCCCATGTCATGGCTGAGGAATACGGTTGGCCCGTGCTGTCCATCGACAGACTGTACAACAACGGCTCCTCCGGTCAGCTGCGTACTCGCTGCCAGGCCTTTGTTGAATCTCTCGAGATAAAGCGTATTCACAAAGAGGAGGGTAATAAGTAATGGCTAAGAAACCTCAGTATCCCAATCCCAAGTTCTTTAAGGCTAAAGATAATATCGATTGGAAGAAGCAGGGCGAGAACCTCATGACCTGCGTGAAAATCTTCGCAGAAATGTTCAAAGAGACTGATTGGAACAAATTCTTTGAGGGTCAGAAGAACAACGCAATCGCTTTTGCCGATCGTGTAAAAGAAGAGTATGCTGCATTCATGGCACTTGATGCAGCAAACAAGAAGGATGTTATCCTCAACGGTGAAAGACGCCTCGGCCGTCTGTACCGCAAGGGCGCAATGGCAACCGTTCGCCGTGAGTGGCGTGGTATCAAGGACACCGCATATGACTTCTATGAGTGGGCTCGTATGTGGGTCATGCTCCTGATGACCTTCTCCAAGGACCTCATTCCCGCACTCAACAGTGCTCTGCACTACCGCTGGATGATCTCCTACTTCTGCTGCCATGGCTTCATGGACAAGAATCTCATGGGTCTGCGTGGAAGCAACCTGCGTATGAGCCATATCCTCATTTACGATGTTTTCCGCTATGTTGCAGAAAACCTCGTATTACTTTCCAAGGCTGACCGCAAGAACGGTAACAGCACGGAGCTCAACAAGATGCTCGTGACCTTCGACGAGATGACCATGGGTCAGATCATGGCCGGTTTCCCCGATCTTCTCGGTATTCCTCACCAGCTGCTGCCCGTCTTCCTCGTCTCCGAGATCGACCAGCTCACCTGCGTACCTTACATCGATGCAGTTGAGTCCTTCGGTCTGCCCGCTGACTGCTGCCCCGTTCCTTCTTCCGAGTGCGGCGCACTGGTCGTCGACGCTCTGCCTGACATGGGCTCCGGCTTTATCTCCAGCTCCATGCCTTGCGACGGCTCCACTATGGCATCTTCCTACTTCTCCCGCCGCTTCCCCAATACCCCCGTGTTCCATCTCTGCTTCCCCGTCCGTTACGAGGACGAGACCGTTCTGCAGAGCGCAGCCGAGGATATCAAGGCCTGCATCAAGTTCATCGAAGATCAGACCGGCGCAAAGTGGAATTGGGACGCTTACTTCTCTGCAATGAAGCGCTTCAACATCGAGACTTCCTACGAGCTGCAGAAGTGGGAGATCAACAAGACTCCTTACCCGCAGCTGCTCGGCCCTGTCTATGAGCTGTTCCGCAAGTGGAACTACGAGATGGACGGCGGTATCGATCCTCGTGTCATCGGCACCTGCGAGAAGGTCAACAAGATCCTCCTCGAGGCATATGAGAAGCGTGAGGAACCATGGCCCGGCAAGATGAAGTACCGTGCTATAGTATGGTCCTGCCCGGCTCACTACTATGCAAACTTCTCCAACTGGGCTGCAAACTGCTGGGGCATCAATGTCCTGGTCGAGATGGAGTCCCTGAACTTCACCAAGCCTCTCGAGACCGAGGACAAGGAAGAAGCTCTCCGCGACCTTGCTCGTCTGTACGAGCGCATGGTCATGCGTCGTCACACCAACGGCGGTTACCACAATGTCGTAACCGAGCTGTGGCGTCAGTGCGAAGACTGGAATGCAAAGCTCATCATCATGTACCAGAATGTTGCCTGCAAGAACATGGCTACCGTTCAGGGTCTGCTTGATGACCAGGGCCGTGAGCGTGGCTACGATCTCATCTGGATCGAGCACGACCTTATGGATCCCCGTACCGTTTCTCGCCGCACTATGCGTGACAAGGTCAATGAGTACATGCGTACCGTTATGAACGCAGAGCCTGTTGATCCTTCTCTCGTTGAGTTCGAAGACGAAGTCTGCATGTAATTTGCAGCACAAACAATTTCTTAAGTAAAATAATTGGAGGAAAATATAAATGAAATATTTTGGCGGCTGTGATGTAGGCTCTACCTACACCAAGGCAGTTATT
>OJPW01000133.1_pt1 | contig 81584 bp, 65 predicted proteins | sample 1598571 | NCBI WGS metagenome assembly OJPW01 (sample SAMN03922493, study PRJEB24848) | human gut metagenome | isolation source: stool sample | host: Homo sapiens | place: Germany | collected 2011-05
CTACACAAGGAGTATCGTCGGCAGCGTCAGATGTGTATAAGAGACAGCTGCAAAGCTATATTCTTGGCTTCCTCCAAAGATTGATTCTCTGGAGCATTGTATGTATATTCAGCTTTGACTTTTCTTATGCTTTGAGAAAAGCCACAACAGTATACAAAAGTGAATATAAAACAAAGGAACGCTCTCATGTTATTTTACCATCCTAAGAGTTCGTCAAGGGTTTTGTGGAGGTCATCTGCATCGTTGCCGAGTTCGTCATATACGGCGCGTTTGGCGGCTACTTTTGCCATCTGTCCGTTGTAGGCGATTCTGACAAGGACTTCCTTGTTCTTGTTTGATAAGGTACGGTAGACTTCTACCACATTGATGGTGCGTCCTATGCTCTGGGATATGAGATTTTTTCCTGCTAATACGCTTTTGGTGACTGAAGCTGCTTGTTCTGCCGATAACTGCTTATTGGCAACGGAGTTCTCTACCAAAGCCGTTATTTCTGTCTGTATCTGTCCTGCAAGATTTTGCTTGGCCAGTTCAAGTGCCTGCATTTTGGCTGCATCATAGTTTTCGCCTATGCTCATAGCCTCCGCCATGATGTATTTGGGGTACATGTCATCATCGTACTCCATTTGCATCATGTATGACTTATCAAGCTGTTTTTCGATAGGAAGCGCACCGGGTGCCGCTTTCCAACCCTCTTTGGAGAGGTTCTTTGCTTCTTTGCGAGCTGCTTTGCTGGCTTTTTCGTTAAGCTCTTTTTTAGACGCTTTGGCGAGTTCCTGACGCTCTTTGCGCTGCTCCTTAGAACTTTGCCCATAGGTCAAGGAAGATACTGCGACCAATGCGAGGGATAAAATGCCGGCAACTAACCGTTTTGAACAAGATTTTTTCATAGCCGATGACTGTGACAACTGGTTTGGTGTTGGAAGACTCACAGTCCAACGGATAAAAAAGAGCGTGAGAGTCTGTACTTGTTACTCGTCCCACTTATCGAGGCTCTCGCATTGCCCTTCTCGGTTGAACGAGCAACGATGCAGAGGCCTCACGCAAATATGTAAAGAGACTATCAGCATAGGTCTTTCTCAACGAAAGAGTCGCTAATGTATCTATATTACATATCCACGAACCATCTACTCTGTTGCTGCATCCTTGACCGAGAATGAAATTTGCGAGATTTCGATAAGTCAAGAAAGAGCGTTAAGTAAACGCTTCAAAAACTATGTCCGCATCCCGCCCCCTTTAGCCCATATCGAGCCTCTGCGAGCGATATGCAAACGCAAAATTACAATTAATTTTCAATTATCAAATCATATTTTAAATAATTTTTATAGCAAAGTTTCCACAAAGTTTCCACGGAAGTTTCCAATAAGAAGTGTGATGGCACTTGATATTACTACTCTCTATCTGTCAGTCGCGGGAGGCGGGGGCGATGCGGTGGCGGACTATGGCTGAGACGGCGATGGTGATGATGCAGCAGATGGAGGTGTAGATGAAGAAGGTGCGGTAGCCGACGAGTTCTTCTATCCAGCCTGAGACCATGCCGGGGAGCATCATGCCGAGTGCCATGATGCCGGTGGCTATGGCGTAGTGGGATGTGCTGCGTGAGCCGTGGGCGAAGTGGATGAGGTAGAGGGTGTAGGCAGTGGTGCCGAATCCGTAGCCGAATTGCTCTATCGCCACGCATATGTTGACCATCCATAGCGACGAGTCGGTGGCGAAACTGAGATAGACGAATGTCAGGCATGTCAACGACATGCTCCACGCCATAGGCATGAGGCATCGCCGCAATCCGTAGACTGACACGAGCCATCCGCCGGATATGCCGCCGACAATCAGTGCTATTACGCCCACTGTGCCGTAGGCAAAGCCGACGAGTTCGGTGTCAAGTGCCATACCTCCTGCTTCACGAGTGTCAAGCAGGAAGGGACCTATCAGTTTGACCAACTGTGCCTCAGGGAAACGGTAGAGAAGCATGAACAGCAGAGCTCCCACTATGCCAGGTTTGACGAAAAACGAGGCTATCGTGTCCCAAAATTCATGCAGTATGTCTGATACAGAGCGGTGCGCTCCTTCATTATGGTCATCACGGCAGTGTGGCAGCACGAAAGAGTGCCACAGGGCAAGTAGAGCAAACATACCTGACAGGACAGCCATGGACCACTGCCACGCCACTGCCTCTGGATGGTATTTGGAGATGTATCCAGCCATCACGACTACTCCGCCCTGTCCGGCTATCATGGCGAGGCGGTAGAAGAGCGTGCGGATGCCCACCCAAAGCGACTGGTTGCGCTCCGAAAGTCCGAGCATGTAGAATCCGTCGGCTGCGATGTCATGCGTTGCCGACAGGAATGCCATCAGCCAGAAGCAGCCCAGTGTCAGCCTGAAAAATCCTGTGGCTGGGACAGTCAGTGCCACGGCTGCCAACGATGCAGCTATAGCCCACTGCATGCAGAGGATCCAGCGGCGTTTGGTGCCGAAGATGTCGACAAACGGGCTCCAGAACGGTTTTATCACCCATGGCAGATATAGCCATGCCGTGTATAGTGCAATGTCAGTGTTGGAGATACCGAGGCACTTATACATTATCACTGCCACAGTCATCACCACTACATAAGGGATGCCTTCGGCAAAGAAAAGCGACGGGACCCAGAGGGCAGGTTTCTGTGACATGTTTTTATGAGATAATGTAATTATAAATTCTTATAAGACTTATAAGATTTCAGATGCCTTGGTTAATTTAGATCCAGGAAAGTAATGAGAGAGTATCTGCGCGGAGGTGTAACCCTGCTCGCCCATGACGGCTGCGCCTATCTGGCAGAGTCCTACTCCGTGTCCCCAGCCCGCTCCGTGGAGTATGATGCGCGAGGGGTAGCCGTCGGCATCCATGTCTTCATAATGCACGGTGAATGCGGAGCTGTAGAGATGGCTCTCGGATAGCACCTTGCGTATGAGCAGTTCCTTGCCGATGACCGCTTCGCCGTCAGAGCCTATCAGGCGCAGCCGCTCTATGCGGCCCGAAGTCCCCCGTTTGAGCGGTTCTATGCGGCGTATGCGCCCTATGCTGGCCTCGGGTAGACGTCGGCGAATGTTTTCGCTCAGAGATTCTGCATCCCATGTCACCGTCCAGCGGTAGAAGTCTGCCGTCAGTTGGTCGTAGTCTTTGAGTACCTGACTCAGGATTTCTGGAGTCGGATTGGCGCAGAAGGCATCAGGACGAGACTCAATCCACTTGGCGGCTTCGGTTTCGTTGCAGAGATCGGGCAGGTTGTCAGGGTGAGGACTGTCGGCGAAGGCTTTCAGACACTCGTGGTGCTCGTGTTCGTTCCAGCATGTGCCGAATAGTTCGGTGGCTCCGCCACAGCATTTTGAGAAGCGGGCATCTACAAGAGTGACGTTGCTGTCGGTCAGCACCATGCCGCGTGTGGCTTCGATGGCATCCACGACACGTGGATTGCGGGCTTGTGAGAGCCCCTGATAGCGTTGGCAGTGGTCATCGGCGCAGACATCGAATGTGTCGTGGTCTTCACGGTCCCACCAGCGGATGATTTCTTGTGGGTCGGCTGCGTGTGTGGTTGCGGACATGCCACAGCATGTCCCTACGGATGTGTGGGATTTGATTTGGGCGAGCACCCATGAGCGTGATATTATGGCATGGGCTTCAAGGAGGGCATGGGAGGCTGTCGCGCTCATTTCTGATGAGATGACGCTGCAGAGGTATTCCTCGATGCTGACGATATTGACGATTCGCAGGTTTGTATCACCCTCGGCAAGCAGTTCAAAATCGCCTGAATATGACAGGTTGAGTTTCTGTTCCCAATGGAAACCGATGCCTATGACCACATCGTGTACGGTGGCGTATGATTGAGTGGTTGTAGCGGAGAAGCGTCTGCCGACATCGTTACGGTCAAATGTCATGATGCCGTCGGCAGGATGACCGTCGGAGTCGGTGTAGCCGCCGTGAAATTCCACGGTAATGGTCGGAGCGCAGAGTAAGCCCACGCGCAGGGTTATGTCGGTCATAACGGATGGCTTATGCAGTCAAGTATGAAGCGGTTATAGGTTTCTTCGGGGAGTAGGACTTCTGACAGCATGTACTGGAGCTGGTCGGCTGTCAGCGTCTCAAAATCGCTTTTGCGTGGCAATACGATTCGTCCGCCCATATCGATGGCTCCGGGGCTGAATATTACGCCCTCATCGCCATAGCATGTGGGGCGGTGGCGGTCACGCAATATGGCTGTCAATGCCGTCTTGTCGCTTCCGGGGATGGTTGTGGCGTAGAGATTGAGCCTCGGTTCGGTTTCGCCAGGGTGCACGGGCAGCAGTGACAGTGCGCTGAGCATCATGTTTGCCATTTTGCCGGAGTCAGTGCCCGATACGGTCACAGGTCGGGTGGTTAGATACGGATGGAAATAGAGCCTCGTTTCCCCGTCGGATTTCAGTATGCGGCAGTCTCTGTCGGTCGTGCCAAGCAGTATCTGTGGCATTTGGGTGGTGTTGACAGCCTGTAGATGCAGATGGTCAGGCGCGGATGCTCCGCTGTGCGGACCGTTGTAAAATACTGTGTACTCCTTCAATCCGTGAGCTATTGCAAGCATCTGTTCAAGCAGATGCTTGGAGTAAGTCTGTGGCGTGTGGCTGAGCGACGGGATGGTCAGATGCCTGCCATATATGGGGAATGGGTTGACGAGGATTTCAAGCCCGCTTACTTCCAAGGGCAATCTGAGTTGCACCTCTGGGCGGTTGGTCTCACACAGGAAACAGGGACGCTCCGCTATGGAACGCGAGTCGGTGCGCGCGCAAGTGCTGACCGCGCGGTCAGGCAGGTGTATCAGTTCAAACGTACCGCCGGACAGAGTGAGGCTGCGCTTCATGGCATGGCACATGCGGCGGTATCTTTCTTCGGCATCATGCCAGGTGGTGAGTTGCTCGGTAAACATGCTGTCTACTCTTGACAACAGATTGTCGACGCACGTGGTCATGACTGCGAATTTATGAGTATGCGGGCTTCAAGTTCGGCGGTGCGCAGAAAATCCTTGTAGGAGTTGTAGCGGTTGAGAGTCGCACGGTCAAGTTGTGCGTCAGAGTTGCCTTGCCAGCGGCGACACAGATACAGTTCGTCATATATCCTGCCGATATGATAGGAGCGTGATATTCGCAGAGCCATCGCGTAGTCCTCGCCATATGACACATTGGGGAAATGCAGTTCACGGGCTATGCGGGTGAGGAATGCGCGAGGTGCACCCATTCCGTTGACGCGTAGCAGGTTGTTGCGTCCGTTAAAGTCCGTCCACTCCTTGTGGTCTATGAGACCCGGAGGGATGGTGTTGAGGTCGAAGTCGGTCAGGCGGTATGCCCCCACCACCATGGCACATCGCTCACGGCGGAAAGTGTCGACTATGCGTTGCAGCGTGTCGGCACCCGAATAGATGTCGTCGCTGTCAAGTTGTACGGCGAAGCGTCCGCATGCGGCATCGTCGATGGCGCGGTTCCAGCATCCTCCGATGCCGAGATGGTCACACTCCGGCACTATGACCTTGAGCCGTGGGTGTGACGCTGCAAGCTCTGCCAGCACCTGCGATGTGCCGTCGGAGCTGTGGTTGTCAACCACAAGCACATTCATGGTGCAGTCAAGTGACTGCGACAACGCGCTGAGCACGGCATCGCGTATAGTTGAGACACGGTTACGCACAGGGATGACTACTGAGACTTCGACAGGGAAAAATCCCTCGTCGATATTGACTTGGCTTACCTGCGGTTGGCTTATCAACGCGCCTATGGCTGAGAGGTGTGCGGTGGCTACCTGCTCCATCTCAGCCTGTATGGCTGCGTTGCGCGGGTCTACATAGTCAAACTGCCCCGTCGATGATGCGGATGCATCAAAAGTATATAGAGCTTCGGGTATGTGGACGATTTTGCCGAGACGCTGTATCATCAACCGCAGTGCGTAGAATGCCGCACCGCGCAGGTCTGTATCTAATGACTTGACGCAGCGGCAGAATATGTCATGGCGTATCAGCACCACGGGGCCGAAGTCGAAATCGTCTCTTATAGCTCCAAGTTGCAGGTCGATATGTGGCTCGCCGACTCCATCAGCGTATGCCATCATAGCACCTGTGTCATTAAGCACAGAAGCTATCCGTTCGCGTCCGAGCGGCAGCCAGCTGAGATGACCGGGACGTAATTGCAGTTCCACTATGCCGTCATGGCAGGGCATTGCTGCTATGTCAAGCAGATGTCTGGTGTCCATCGTCAGGACTATTATAGGTTATGGTATTTTATTAGTCCGGGCATGGAGCTTTTGACTATCTGCTCGATATGTATGCCGTAGGACTGGGCTATCTTGCGGACGATATCCTCGTACAGGCATGCCACCGAACCTACGAGCGATACCGAATAGTCGTTCTTACGGTATCCGAGCACGTTACGCGTGAAAAATTTCATCAGAGAAGCGTAGACGAGCTGGTAGACATAGGGGTCGTCAAGCATCGTGGCAAGTCGGGCTGACTGCTGCGACAGCCAGCGGTTGGGGAACGGTCCGGAATATACGCTGTCCATGACCTCCTCTGGTGTCAGACCTGACTCTTCAAAGAAGCGGTCGTGGACATGCTTGGGGGCGATGCCTTTAAGGCAGTCGCCAAAAAACGCTTTGCCGATATAGGCTCCGCTGCCTTCGTCGCCGAGGATGAAACCGAGCGACTTTACGTTGTCGACAATTTCCTCGCCGTCATATATGCAGGAGTTGGAGCCAGTCCCGAGGATGCACGGAAGCCCTGGTTTGTCGATAAACAAGCCGCGGGCAGCCCCGAGAAGGTCGCTCATCACGGTCACAGGTGTGCGGAACTGCGCCACGAGCGAAGCCTCCATGACTTTGTTGCGGTCGGGATTGGCGCATCCGGCACCATAGAAATATATATGCTCCCAACGGCGACGGAAGAATGCGTCGGGGAGATTAAGACGTATACTGTGAGAAATTTCCTTGCGGGTCTGGAAGTAGGGATTTAGTCCCTCTGTAAACACATGCTCCACAATCTTATCGCCATCGGCGAGCACCCATTCGGTGCGCGTAGAGCTGCTGTCAGCAATAATTTTCATGTCTGGATATGAGGTGTTTAAGGTAGCTTTGGAGAGCAGAGCTTGCTTACCTGACTTTGTTGTAGGAGAGAAGCTTCAAACAATGATTGAAGAATATCGATAAATGAGTGGTATGTATAATTGTGACAAAATTAACCAATTCGCATGGAAAAGCTCGTTTAAATTTATTAAATTTGCATTAACAAGATATAAATGGCACGATTAGTATCATAAGTGCTGACTTACCAATCAATCACATAATATGCTAAAAATCACACGATATGCTTTGGGGTGCATAATATTGGCACTTGCTGCTTATGGCAACGGCGTCTCGGCGCAGACTTATATGGGCGATGACGCATTTGACGGTACGCACAAAAACGAAGTCACAGGCTATATGTCACTCGGCTCAAATATAATCACGGGTTTCTTCATGGGACCGGCAGTGGAGTATAAGCGTCACTTCACGCCCCGGTGGTCGGCGATGGGTGCCTCTGAGTACCAGTTTGACAAACAGAAATTCGGCATTTATGGCAAAGGTGAGTACCGGCTTCCGGTCTGGAAATTCAATTTCTATTTTTCAGGCAAAGTGATGTATAACCGTTACCAGCGTTCCACTACCAATGAGTGGTGTTACAATCTCTCCGCCCGTTGGGAAGGCTCGCACTTCGCCATCACGATAGGTGAGACGCTTATTAATTATAATATGCTCGGTAGTTCGTACACGGAACCTCTCACGTTCACCTTCGGAGCGGAGCTATGTGTCATGCCGAGAAAGCATCCGTGGAATATCGGCTTGTTTTTCCGCAACTACGATGACTTCTACTATGAAAACTGGAATATCAACTGGGGTCTGTCGTTCAAAGCCAATCTTCCCCGCAGGATGCAGCTCTTCGGACAATTCAATATACGCCCTGCAGGCAGTATGAGCCAGCTTGCAAGCCGGTATGAGACATCGGGCAAGCTCGGCATAAAGTATGTGTGGTAATATATTCAGGTATAGAAATTCAAAGAATAAGATAATGACAAATATAAGTTTTAGAGGCTCGGCTGCCTTGATGGTGGCTGCCATTATAGGGATGATGACATCTTCGTGTGACAAGGTCAGTCCGACAGGTGTGCTGGTGGGTACCACGAGCGTGGATGACCGTGTTAAGATGAGCCTTCAGGTGTATCAGGATACCTACGACAGCCGTCTTGATGTCAAGGATGCGCAGGGTGAGTACTCGTTTCTCGTAGGTTCGGACAGCCATCTGACCACTGATCCAGGGCGCATGGATGAGATGCAGAGCTTGTTTTTGGAGCATGGAGACCTGTTTATGGCTCATCTCGGCGATATTGCGGACACTAAAGCCGAATATTACATGACTCTCGCACACTCCATGGAAAGGGGAAAGGATAACTATATAGCCAGGAATTTCCATCCGCTTTATGATGATGATTCTCAGCTTTATCTCGCTAATCGGGACCTCGACAAACTTATTGAGGCTGGCGAGATTTCTGCATATGCCGATGTCGACGATATGGATTTTGCCGATCTGGTGGCTCTCTTTGACCGCTTTGGCGTGGATATGCTGACTGATGACGATATTCAGTATCCGTTTTTCCCCGTGGTAGGCAACCATGACATCACACATGACGGATGGGCGCTATTTACCACCATATTCCGCTCGTCGACCTATGAGTTTACGGTGAAGGTGGCAGAGGGATGGTATGACCAGTATATATTCCTTGACTCAGCCAACGGTACGCTCGGCAAGATACAGATAGATGCCATAGAGGACGGGATGCTGCGTACGCATGGTATCAATGTGCGGCATACATTTGTATTCACCCACACCAATGTTTTCCGTCCCAGTTCCAACGAGTTTGCATCCACCTATGCCCGCGAGGAGGGCTACTATATCCTAAAGAAGCTTGCTGACTGGAACACTACCATCGCTTTCTACGGACATGTGCACAAGTGGGATGACCGCTGGTTTGGCGGTGTGCGACATCTCACCCTTGATTCCATGAGCGAGGCAAATTCCCCTGATGCCGGTGACTATCTTGTGCGTGTCACATGTCATGCCGATGGCAACCTCTCGGTCGAAAGGGTGAGGATGAACTACGTGGCACGTTGAGATTGCTACTATGAGACCGTGTAGAGGCTTGTATCCGGACCATGGTATCGTGTGGGTAGGCTTGTGGCTGATGTTTTCAGTTTTTGATGTTTCTGCTGCATTGCCTGCTCGCCGTTATCACACTCTGTCAGAGGTATGTGACAGCATGGTAAAGGTCTCATCCCTGCCAGCGGATGCGCGATATGTGGTCATGGAGGCGAGAGGCTCGTTGGTAGCTGACCGTGAGCGCCATGGCGAATCGGCATGCTGGTGGGGCATCTCATGGGGAGGCGGTGATAACTGTTATGAGGTCACGATGAGGGGGCGCAATACTGATTTCGGTAATGTCAGTGATGAGTACACCGTGGATGTCGCTGCTTCAAGGATAGACGCATATGGCGCACGTAAAGAGATATGCAGATCATCCGTATCATCAGGGATGGCTATGGCTGGAGGTGCCAACACTATGTCGGTGGAACTGCGGGGTGACAGCGTGGTGCATGTATATGTCGGGAAAAACGATCTGTCGCATGTGTTGACTTTTGACATTGAAGGTGGACGTGGTGATGGGTCTGATTGGTATGTCGTGAGCCGTGGCTGCTGGCAGCCGGTCATGGTGATGGATGAATATGAAGCAGAGCCTTCACGGCAATTGTCTACCGGGTGGACGTATGACTCGATAGTGTGTTATCTCGTCAACCGCAGAGGCGTTGACCCGGGGGAGGGTATATGGAAGTATTTTGACCGCAACAATAACCCTGCCAAAGGAATCGTAGGAGGAAACTATACTCTCGCCACTCTCCGCAATGGCGATGGCGGATACGACATCATATATATCGGCGGAGCCAAAACTGCCAGAAACCGATGGCGCGAAGGTATGCTTAAGGGGCGGCTGTCGCCCTCCATCTTCCGTGGGCATTTCGACTTGGTGTGGTATGATGCTTTGATGCAGCCTGTCAGCGAGGAAGCAAATGCCACCATCCAGCAAGAGGGCGCTCTGCTCGAAGTCGCCTTTCCTCTCTACGAAACAACTTTCCGCTTTTCGCGAATCCCGCTCTCATCGCTGCGCTGACATCCTGGCGGAAGGTGTTGCAAAACAGCATTGAAACACGCTCCCAATGCTGTTCACTTAAGATTATTTCGCTTGTAAAGGCGCTGCTAACACCGCGAGCGTTAAGTTAACAGCATTGTGTAGCGACCCTACAGCTTGATAGTGTTTTAACCTTATTTAACTTGTTGGGGGGGGTAAAATACTTATCTTTGTGAAATAGGTTTAATGACTTTGAAAATTGTTTTACACATCCAACCAATTAAATATTTCTTGCGTATGAGACATCTGTTACTGCGATGGGCGGCATGTGTCACATTGCTGACATCAATCGCCTTCTCGGCGCGGGCCGAGGCCGACTGCATCTATATCATCGGCCATGACAACCAGTGGGAAAGACCATGTACTGACAATGCTGAGTTTTTCGCCGACCGCAAACTCTACGAGACATCTCCTGGCAGCAATGTCTATGAGGGTACTTTCTCATTTTCATCATCGGCATGGTTTCGTCTTCTTTCTGATCTTCCTGTAGCCAAGGATGAGAATGATTATTCTGTCTACAAGCAATACGTCATTGCTCCGTTTGCTGACGGATTGATGATGGAGCCTGTCGGGAAAAGCGGACTCTACTCCACCTCCACAGTCAAGATGGAGGACTTCTGCTCGCCATATGTAGAGCCTGGAACATGGCGATTGGAGACGGGATCATCATATATGAAACAATACAAGGTGATAGCCAACCTTAATGTCGGCAAGATATTCCTCGTGCCTACTACTGATTGTGTGGTTGTCCCTGACGGCAAGCCAGACCCGACTCTTGACAATGCCGCCGATTACATCTCTGCCAACGGATATGAGGAGTATGTGCCGGCAGGCAAGCTGTCGTTTAACTATTATGATTTCAATCGCGGCGAATGGTGGAACAACGCTTCTGCCGGCGAATTGACCGATGGATACAACGAGGTTACCTTTAACACACAGGCTACCAAGGCGCGCGGCTATAGCAAATCAGACTGGAAAGGCGGTGTCGTCACAATTCCCTACCAGTCGGTCATACAGCTTAGCGAGAACAGCTCAGCGGCATCAGTGGAAGATGTCATGTACGTGCATCGCGCATCTGACAGCTTTACTCCGTGGCAAGGTGCTTCGCAGCAAGTCGTTGACAAGTTTGATGTATTACGACCTGATGGCGAAGGTAATTATACAGGTACATTGAGAGTATCGCAAGGTGACAAAATTAATTTCATATCTGCCCTGTCAGGCTCTCAGGACGCCAACAGCGTTATATGCCCCGCGGCTGACCGCGCAATGAGTTTCAATGAAGCATCTGGATTGTATTACAGTTCGGCTGTAGTCGCAACGCAGGCTGAAGGTGCATACTGGGTTGTACCCACGATGCTTGGTAGCAGCACATATACTGTGACTGTTACACCTGGTACTAAACCTGTAGTGAAGTTTGAAGGCGAAAAGGCAGCGACCGAGATATATCTTATAGGTGGTCCTCAGGGATGGAATATATCCGATGGCTCTATGCCTCTTAAGAAAACTGTTAATGGCGGCTACTACGGCAATTATGAGGTGCCGGTGTCTAATCCAATGTTCCGCTTCTACACATCTCTTGGCGACTGGGAGAGCAATTCGCTTGGCAGTCAGTATGATGACATTCCGTTGGATCTTGGTACAGTCAACGGTGAGCAGACTCAGAGGCTTATCATCGGAGGCAAAGGTGCGTTCCAATTCTCTGAGTGGCCCGGAGGTATGATGTATATGTATGTGGAACCCTCTGCGGAGCGCGTGACATTCTCGGATATGCCTATTGAAGCTGCGGGAGAGTATGCTGATGACAATGTAGACCCCAAGGGTGTTCAGGGACTTTACACTGACGGTGGCACAGAGGTTGCTGGCACTGACGGCGTATATGAGATGACATTTAGGGTAACAGGGGATGATCCTCAGGTTATCAAGCTGTATACCTATAAGCTGCCTATCTCACGTGACGAAGCTGAGGCAGAAGGCTCATATGCCCTTACATTGGCTGACGGATTTTCATGGGAATTTGATGACCTTGGAGTTGCTGAAGCGACATTTACAGTGCAGGAGGGCGTGACCGCAAAGACACCTAATCATATCACTGTGCAGAATCCCGAAGGCATAAGCTACCAGGAATATAATCTTATGATAGATATGAACACGCATAAGATGTATCTTGAACGTAGTGGCTCGGTGTACTATCTTTTCGGAACGTTGACTGACGGCAAGCTGCCTTCATATGCTGACCGTGCAGACTTCCGCAAATATGCTGTAAAAGATTGTGCCGCCTTTGTCGACATACCTAAGGACAAACTGGATTTTTGCACAGCTCCGTCTATCGCGATTGCAAAAAATATGACAAAATGGTCACAGCTTGAGCCGATATCACTGACTTTCGAGGAAGGTGTGGCTGGTTTCTTCGCACCTACGTCGGTTTTCAGAGTCAAAGCTGACGAATGGGCAGGTGGTCGTCTTTTCGTATCAGGCAACATGATTATGGATGCGCGCAATCTTGACAAAGTATATGGATACGTGAGGAGTAATAATGTCGCTGAAATTAAAAAATCTGTTCTGACAGAGACCGCTCCTGGAAGCATGGTCTATGAGGGTGATGTCGCATTTGTTGATGCACACAATCCATACATGTATTTCTCCATTAATAACCCTGAAAATCAGGTGCTGACCATAGGCTTTGCGTCTACGATGCATTATAACGGCATCGGTTATGTGATTAACGAGGGCGCGAATGAGCTTGTAGCTAAAAACGGGATTGCTTCAGGCGGACTGAGATTCCATGGATCTTCATTCTTCATGCCTTCAGTCAAAGGAAACGGAACGCTTAAGGTGAAGGTTGACCTTAACCATATGGAGATGACAGCTGAGGTCGCTAACGATAACAAAGCATCTGTTTACGAAAGCGTGTCCGAAAATAGCAGTCTTGACGAACTTATAGCTTCGGAGTCGGATGAAATACTTAATGCCGTTACTCTTAACGCTCAGATCGATGTGGCAGAAGGTGGTAAAGCAGAGTTTAACTTTGCTTCACCCGATGGCGAACTTATCGTGCCTGCTACCGGCGGATTTGCTGAAATCAGATTTGGTGATGACGGCGTGTGGGAAGGTGACTTTGTAAAGGTTGCCACTCCGGTGCGTGCACGCAGTGCCGCCCGTAAGGCTGCTGCTGACAATACCGCCAAGTGGAGCATATCTCTCCCTGAGGGTGAAGTTGTCTCTCGCATATCAATGCTTATCAACGAGGATACCAAGAAAATCAAAGTGTTCTCATCGGCGCATAAGACCGACGGTTTCTTCCTGATGACCTACGATAACAATTTCTATTCGGATGACAATTTCGTATGGCCGACCATTGAGACTATGGATAAGTTGCCTGTTCTTGCCAAATCGGCAGACGGTCTGTGCAAGGGTGAGGTAAATGTGCCCGAAACCGGACTGAAAATGATGGTTATCAAGTCGCTCAATGGCAAATATACCGGTGGTTACCATGGGTTGTTGGCGTTTGACGGCTATCAGACGTTTACGCTTGGAGCGGACGGTGACGAGGTTACATTGCCAGCCTGGAACAATGGACTTTCGTGGGAGTGGACTATAAATGCTCCGGCAGGTAAAGCTCTCATCACATATGACGAGAAGGCTAATAAGCTGACCGTGAAGTCGGATGTGGGTCTCGGTGTTGACGACATGACGGCTGAGGATGGCATAGCCTTCCGTCTGACGGTAGGTGATGGTTGCGTGACTGTGACATCTGATGGCAATCTTGATCTGGACTTTGCCAATGCGACTGGCGCAGTAGTAAAGCAAGCCTCGGTAACAGCCGGCACCACCACTATCAATCTCACACCGGGCTTCTACATAGTCGCCGGTCAGAAGATTTTCGTTAGATAACATCCCCTGATAAGGAGGATTCCATAAACCAAAGAGCGTCACGCTGCCTAATGAAAGGGGCGTGACGCTTTTATTATTTAGTGTATAGCGAAGGAGTGGGCTTACAGGAGGGGAGGCTCGTTGGCAGTGACGTATTTGATTTCGCCGCTTTGCTCGTCAAAGGCGATAGTGCTGTCAGATAGTGTTACTGTGTACACTGGGTAGTTATACTGCATGATTATGATGTCGTCCAATGCTCCCAGCCCTTGCAGATAATTCAGAAAAGGGGAGGGTAGGAGATCGGTGGCGAGGATTGACGGGAGGGGCACACCGTTGCCGTCAAGTTTTATCCACTGGCTCTGCTCATTGAAATAGAGAGTCGGACCGTTGTGGAGATAGACGGTCTGGATGTTGCCATGGTTGCCATATGAGTCTACTTCCTGAGCGGGAAAGTAAGTGGAGACGAATGTTGCAACACGATCGGGCATGTCGTCCCATGCCTCGGTGTCGTTGCATGATACGAGTGATATGGCGGCTGCGCTCAGAAGCAGTGCTATGGTTATCCGTGCGATTTTGTCGCTGTGCTTGGTGAAGAACATAGAGAGTAACATGTAAGCTCAGTATATATGATGAAAAAAAGAATCAGATAGATGTGATGTCTATCTGATTCTTTAACGTATATGCGGCTTGTAAAGTTCTGATGAGTACCTCTCTCTGTATGGAGGGTGTTGCCGAACTTCCAAAGTTCACGCTGAAATCTGTAGGGACATGCCATGGCATGTCTGTGGTGGCTTGAATCATACTATATGAGGACTGACATGCCATGGCATGTCCCTACAAAGTGAGGGATTTCGAGTTATGCAGCGCCCTCCGCAATGTGGCAAATTAATGCCTGTACTTACACGTTGAAGCGGAAGTGCATGATGTCACCGTCCTGCACCACATATTCCTTGCCCTCTACGCCCATCTTGCCGGCTTCCTTAACGGCTGTCTCGCCTCCGAGGTTCACATAGTCGTCATACTTGATGACTTCGGCGCGGATGAAGCCTTTCTCAAAGTCGGTGTGGATGATGCCGGCGCACTGTGGAGCCTTGCTGCCGCGCATGAATGTCCATGCACGTACCTCGTCGGGTCCGGCGGTGAAGTAGGTCTGGAGGTCAAGGAGATTGTAGGCGGCACGTATCAGGCGTGACACGCCGCTCTCTTCAAGTCCTATCTCATTGAGAAACTCTTTGCGTTCCTCCCATGTGTCAAGTTCGGCGATTTCGCTTTCGGTCTGGGCTGCGACGATGAGTATCTGCGCGTCCTCGTCCTTGACTGCTTCGCGCACTGCATCGACATATTTGTTGCCTGCTGCTGCCGATGCGTCATCCACATTGCAGACATACATGACAGGCTTGGAGGTCAGCAGAAACAGCTCTTTGAGGAATTTCTGCTCATCGGGGGTCTCACCTTTGACGGTTCGGGCACCCTTGCCGGCTTCAAGGGCTTCCTTGACACGTGACAGCACTTCATATTGCATCTTGGCTACCTTGTCGCCGCCGGTCTGAGCCTGTTTGTAGGTCTTGGCTATGCGGCTGTCAACGGTCTCAAGGTCTTTGAGCTGAAGTTCGTAATCGATGATTTCCTTGTCACGCACGGGGTCTACCGAGCCGTCGACATGGGTGATGTTGTCATCGTCGAAGCAGCGGAGCACATGGAGGATGGCATCTGTCTCGCGGATGTTGGCGAGAAACTTGTTGCCGAGGCCTTCGCCTTTGCTTGCGCCTTTGACCAGTCCGGCGATATCCACGATTTCAACGGTTGCCGGCACCACGCTTTTGGGCTGGCACATCTCCACGAGCCGTGTCAGGCGGTCATCAGGGACGGTGATTACGCCTACGTTGGGCTCTATTGTGCAGAAAGGGAAGTTTGCGCTTTGTGCCTTAGCGTTTGACAGACAGTTGAATAGGGTGGATTTGCCGACGTTGGGCAGTCCGACTATGCCGCATTGTAATGCCATGGGATATCGTTTGGGATTGTTGTTCGGTTGAAGGGTTTATTCGTAGCTGGAGCCGTCAAAGCAGTGGGTGCAGACTTTGCACTTGGGTAGTCCGATAGCTTTTACTACGTTGTCTATTGGGTTGAAGTCAAGTGTGGTGACACCGAGTGTCTCGCGGATTTTCTCGACCATGGCATTGTATTGTGGAGTGCCGTGGGTGCAGTAGGGCGTGAGGTCGGTGTCGTCCTTGCCGCCTTCAAGTTCCTTGATGACGCGGCGTGTGATCAGCTCCATGTCGCTCTTGGAGTTGGTGAAGTTGACAAACTTGCATCCATAGACGAGCGGCGGGCAGCTGATGCGCACATGCACCTCCTTGGTGCCGGCATCGTAGAGATCCTTGACGTTGTCACGGAGCTGGGTGCCGCGCACTATGGAGTCATCGCAGAATATGACCTTTTTGTCCTTAAGAAGTGCTTTGTTGGGTATGAGCTTCATTTTTGCTACAAGCTCACGGCGCTCCTGAGTAGACGGGGTGAAGGAGCGGGGCCATGTGGGTGTGTACTTGACGATGCCGCGCTGGTAGGGCTTGTGCATGCCCTGTGAATATCCGAGAGCCATGCCTATGCCCGAATCGGGCACCGCGCTTACGAAGTCGATGTCGGTATGGTCATCTTTGCTCATCATCATGCCTGAGTCATAGCGCATCTCGTCGACGTTGCGGTTTTCGTACTCACATGCCGGGTAACCATAATATGTCCATAGGAAGGCGCATATCTGCATCTGCTCTCCGGGTGCTTTGAGCTGCTTGAAGCCGTCGGCATTGAAACTGACTATTTCGCCTGGACCGAGATTGTAACAGAGGTCAAAGCCGAGATTGGGAAATGCGCAGGTCTCTGATGTTGCAGCCATGGCATCATCTTTCTTGCCGAGGGCTATGGGTGTGCGGCCGAGCCGGTCACGGGCAGCAATGATGCCGTCGGGGGTGAGCAGCAGCATCGAGCAGCTGCCTTTGACACGGCGATACACGTTTTCTATACCCTCGACATAGCTGTTGCCCTCGCTGATGAGGGCGGCAATCATCTCGGTCGGGTTGATGATGTCGTAGCTGTGTTCGCAGAAGTGGTGTCCCTTGGCGAGAAGCTCTTTCTCGAGTTCGCGGATATTGTTGATACGCGCCACTGTCACTATGGCAAACTTGCCGAGGTGGCAGTTGACTATGATGGGCTGTGCATCGGTGTCGCTTATCACGCCGATGCCTACCTTGCCGCTGAAATCGGCAAGATCTTTCTCGAATTTGGTGCGGAAATACGAGTTTTCGATATTGTGGATCGAGCGAGTAAACACTCCATCGTGGCATGTGGCTATACCGGCACGTTTGGTGCCCATATGGCTGTTGTAGTCAACGCCATAGAACAGTTCGTTGACACATTCGTTTCGTTTGGCTATGCCAAAAAAACCTCCCATATCTGTATTTTTCCTTTATATGAATTGAAGTGTAGATGTTGAGTCCGGGGAAATGGTTACTTTTTGTGCTGCTCGATCCAGTGACGTGCGTTGACAAATGCCGTAGCCCAGGGTGTGATCTCCTGATAGTGGCGGGCGGAGGGGTAGAAACCGCACTGCCAGGGGAAGATGGCACGCTCGAGGTGGGGCATCATGGCAAGATGGCGTCCGTCGGCAGATGCTATGCCTGCCACAGCTCCGCGGCTTCCGTTGGGGTTGCCGGGATATGCGGCGTAGGAGTATTTGAGCACCACGTTGTAGTCAGAAACGGGACGGGGCATCACGAAGCGTCCCTCGCCGTGGGCTACCCAGATACCGAGCTTCATGCCGCTGAGCGGACCGAACATGACACTGTCGTTCTGCGGGATGGTCACGCCTACAAAGTTTGACTCAAACTTGTGGCTGACGTTGTGGTCCATCTTGGGCTTGACATCGTCCATTGGTGTGATCAGACCAAGCTCTATCATCAGCTGGCAGCCGTTACATACTCCGAGGCTAAGGGTGTCTTCGCGCTTGTAGAAGTTGTCGAGGGCGCGGCGCGCCTTTTCGTTGTAGAGGAAGCCGCTTGCCCAGCCCTTGGCGCTCCCGAGCACGTCGGAGTTAGAGAATCCGCCGCAGAACACTATCATGTTAACATCTTCAAGGGTCTCTCTGCCGCTCATGAGGTCGGAGAGGTGCACGTCCTTGACATCAAATCCGGCTGCGTAGAGCGAGAATGCCATTTCGCGGTCGCCGTTGGTGCCCTTGTCGCGGATGATGGCGGCGCGGATGCCGCTACGGTCTTTGCGGCGCAGCGTGATCTCGTGGTCAGCCATCTTGCCGTTAAATGAGGCAGGTATGGCGTAGCGTATCGGCTGCTTGGAGTAGTTTTGGTAACGTGCCAGTGCGTTCTTCTCGCCACTCTGGAGGCAGTCAAGCAGATATGATGTGCGATACCATGAGTCGCGGAGCTTGTCGGTGTCAAGTGTAGTGACGGTGTTGCCTCCGATTTTGACAGTCACGTTACGGTCTTTGCTGGGTGTGCCTATGGTCCAGAAACGTACACCTGCCTGGCTGAGTACGCTGCGTACATGGGTCAGCGATGCGTTGGTTGCCTGAACCACGAGGGCGGGATTCTCGGCAAAGAGCAGTTTGACGGCATCATTGCCGAGAGCTGCTGCCATCTCGGTGAGGTCGATGTCAAGACCGCCGGCGCGGTTGGCGAAAATCATCTCAAGCAGGGTGGTGACGAGACCGCCGGCTGAGATGTCGTGGGCTGCAAGGAGCGACCCGCTGTTGACGAGGGTCTGCACGGCATTGAATGCCGATACGAAGTATGCGGCATCGCCTACGGTCGGCGCTTCTGCACCGAGACGGTTGAGGGTCTGGGCGAGAGCCGAACCGCCCAATTGCAGCGGGCAGCTTGAGAAATCGATATATATAAGTTGTGAATTGCGCTTCTGGATGACGGGAGAGAGGGTGCGGCGCACGTTCTTGACCTCACCGGCTGCTGAGATGATTACGGTGCCGGGGGCATACACCTTGTCCTCGCCATATTTCTGGGTCATCGACAGGGAGTCCTTGCCGGTGGGGATGTTGATGCCGAGCGAGCAAGCGAAGTTGCTGCAAGCCTCCACGGCTTTGTAGAGGGCTGCGTCCTCGCCTTCGTTCTTGCAGGGCCACATCCAGTTGGCACTCAGGGAGATGCCGCTCAGTCCGCCCTTGATGGGTGTGCCTACGATGTTGGTCAGGGACTCGGCTACGGCTATGATGGAGCCTTTGGCTGAGTCAATCAGGGATACCTGAGGCGCGTGGCCTATAGAGGTTGCGATACCTGAGCGGCCGTTGTAGTCGAGAGCCATCACGCCGCAGTCGCTCAGCGGCAACTGGAGCTCACCCTGGCACTGCTGACGGGCTACTTTGCCTGTGATGGAACGGTCTACCTTGTTGGTCAACCAGTCCTTGCAGGCTACGGCTTCGAGTGACAGCACGTCGGCTGTATATTCGGCTATCTTGGCTGCGTCATACTCCACATCGGCATATTTGCGCTCCACTGTGTGGTCGGTCATGACCGTCTTGGGGGCTTTGCCAAACATGTCGTCCATGGCGAGGTCGATGGGCTTGACTCCGTCGGGGGATTCGAATACGAAGCGATGGTCGCCTGTGGTCTCGCCCACGACGTAGAACGGAGCCTTCTCGCGCTCGGCGATGCGGCGCACGCGGGCTATGTCTTTTTCCTTGATTACCATGCCCATGCGCTCCTGGCTCTCGTTGCCGACGATTTCCTTGTATGACAGGGTGTTGTCGCCGATAGGCAGGGCTGAGATGTCGATTTTGCCGCCGGTTGCCTCTACCAGTTCGGAGAGGGCGTTGAGGTGACCGCCGGCACCGTGGTCATGGATGGATATGATGGGATTCTTGGGGTTTTCGGCGAGTGCGCGGATGACGTTGCTTACGCGCTTCTGCATCTCGGGGTTGGCGCGTTGCACGGCGTTAAGCTCTATGGCATTGTCATACTGACCTGTGGCTACGGATGACACTGCACCGCCGCCCATGCCGATGCGGTAGTTGTCGCCGCCCATGACCACGACCTTCTCGCCGCCCTGGGGTTCGCCCTTGATGGCATCGTGCTTGGCTGCGAAACCTACACCGCCGGCGAGCATGATGACCTTGTCATAGGCGTAGAAGCGTCCGTTTTCATCGTGCTCGAATGTCAGCACCGAGCCGCAGATGAGCGGCTGCCCGAACTTGTTGCCGAAGTCCGATGCGCCGTTTGATGCTTTGATGAGGATTTCGGCAGGAGTCTGATAGAGCCAAGCGCGGGGATTCATCATCAGTTCCCAACGGTGTTCGGGCGACATGCGCGGATAGCTGGTCATGTAGACGGCTGTACCGGCGAGGGGCAGACTTGCCTTGCCGCCGCCGAGGCGGTCGCGGATTTCGCCGCCTGAACCGGTGGCTGCGCCGTTGAACGGCTCCACGGTGGTGGGGAAGTTGTGGGTCTCGGCTTTGAGCGACAGCACCGTCTTGAGGTCGGTCACCTCGAAGTAGTCGGGCTGGTCGGGATTGGCAGGATAGAAGAGGTCGATGGTCGGACCGTTGACAAATGCCACATTGTCCTTATATGCCGAAACGAGTCCTCCGGGGTTCTCCTGTGATGTTTTCTTGATGAGTTTGAACAGAGAGAGGGGCTTTTCTTCGCCGTCGATGACAAATGTGCCGTTGAATATCTTGTGGCGGCAGTGTTCGCTGTTGACCTGCGAGAAGCCGAACACTTCGCTGTCGGTCAGCGGCCTGCCGAGCTTCTTGGCGAGATCGCGGAGATACTGCTCCTCGTCGGCACTGAGTGCGAGTCCCTCCTGACGGTTGTATTCTGATATGTCTTCAATGTACACGATGGGTTCCGGCTCGCGGGCTGTCTCGAAGATTGAGGCATTGAGACCCTGGTAGACGCGCTGGAGCATCTTGTCGTGCTTAGGCTCGGTGCCGGGCTTGACAAGCTGATATTCCTCTATGCGTGTGATGCCGTGCATGCCCATGTTCTGGGTGATTTCCACGGCATTGGTGCTCCATGGAGTGACCATCTCGCGGCGCGGACCCACAAAAGTGCCTTTGACCGCCTTGGCTTGAAGTTTGTTGGCACCGCCGAAGAGCCATGCCAGTTTACCAGTTTCTTCCTCACTGAGCTTGTGGTCAATTTCCACGGCATACACCGTGTTTCCACCCTTTTTAAAAAAGAAGACCATAAAGAAATATGTATGTTGTATAGTGTAATGATTGCATCAATCGGAAACCCTATAACGATAGGGGAAAATCACCCACAAATTTACGCATAAATATTGAAACATCTGCCATCCCTCTGCCCATTTCCGCAGCAGAGCGTTCATTGAGGCGATTATAATCTCTTGATATAATAAAGGCGCATCCGCGGGGTGCGGGTGCGCCTTTATGGGAGGGTGGAGTAGGGAGGGTTAGAGGAGGCGTTTGGTGGTGGTGCCGTTTTGGCGGACTATGTAGATTTGTCCGGGGAGGGGGGTGGTGACTTGTTCGCCCTGGAGGTTGTAGTAGACGGGGGCTTCGTCAGAGGTGGGATCGGCGGAGAGGTCGGGGGTGTCGGCGGAGGCTATGAATTCCTGGTCGTAGGTGGTGGTGTACTCTACGCCGTGGACTGTGTAGGTGATTTTGACCCATTTGACATATTGGGGCGGGATGGCTGTGTTGTATGCGCCGTATGCTGGGTTTTTCCAATACATGGCGTCTGTGGCTACTTCTTTGAGCTTGACCATCTCGGGGAAGATCTCTTTAAGGGTTATGACCAGTCCGTTGTTGACGGTGGAGAAGTCGAGGCGGAAGAATTCTTCGACGTAGCAGCCGGCATTGATGGCTTCTGAGAAGCGTCCCATTGATGCGCCTGGGATGTAGTAGGTGGCGTTGTCCACTACATAGTCGGAGGCTGGTGCATAGGGTGATTCCCAGTAGAATATGGGCTTGAACTTGTCTGACTTGTCGGCTTGCGCGAGAATGCTGCTGACTGATGCTCCGTTTTGAGTTGCGCCCTCGAGTCCGTCGACTTTCATGAATATGTGGGGCTTGAGCGGAGTGAGCTCAAACAGAGGCTTGTTGTTCCAGGATTCGGGGCGGCGGGTGAAGCTCCCGAGTATTATCTTGTTGAGTTTAGGGCTGCGGGTGGCTACGGCGACGGAGCCATACTTGATGTAGGTCTGCGAGAAATAGGTGTAGGAGGGAAAATAGAGGTCGGTCAGGAGCGGGCAATTTGCGGCGAAGTATGTCCCAGCATAAAAGGGCAATTCGGGAGTGGTGACGAGCAGGGAGGCATCTATCTTGGTCAGGTTTTTGCAACCGTCAAATATGTAATTGCTCCAGTAGCCACCTCCTACGGGCTTGGAAGTGATGGCTGCGTCATCGAAGATGACAGTCTCGAATCCGGTGTTGGCAAATGCCGAGTCGCCCATGTGGAAGTTGGTAAACGGATGTTCTTTCAGTGCTTCGCAATCGGCGAATGCGCCTATGCCTATCTTCTCGGGCAGTCCTCCGGCATAGGTGACAGATGCGAGTTTAGATGATTTTTTTGCCATGTGGTCGGGCACTTTGCTGATGGAGCCTTTGAATGCGATGGATGTGAGATCCGGGCATTCTGAAAATGCGTAATCGCCTATTTCGGTCACTGAGGCTGGGATGCTGGCTTTGCGGATGTGGGATTTCGAGAAGGCTGCTTCGCCGATTTCGGTCACGGTAGAGGAGATTGTGACATCTGACAGGTATAGCGTGTTGGCAAAAGCGTTGTCCATGACGGCTGTTATGCCTGACGGTATGGTGTAGGAGCCTTGCATCTTGCGGGCGGGAAACGCTATCAGGTGTCCGTGCTGTGGATTGATGAGGACTCCGTTGGTGGCTGTGAAGATGGAATTGGAGTCATAGACGGTGATGTTGCCAAGCCAAGGCATGGAGTTGATGCCGCTGTTTCCGGGGTAGGATGTGACGGGACCGAGCGAGAGGGTGGTCACGGTGGTGACTCCTGTAAATGCGGACTCTCCGAGGGCGGTGACATTGGCGGGCAGCTTCAGCAGACCGTTTGTGACTTTGACTGCCTGTGGTGTTCGGACGAGTACGTTGCCGTTATTTTCTCCAAAAGTTTTGCCTAAAAGAAGTCCGTCGGCAGTCGCGCTGAAAAAGCCGTTGCCTTGGCTGACCTCAAACGTTTGGAGTTTGGGGCAGTCGTTGAAGTTGTTGGTGTTACCGGAACGGTTGCTTTCATATGAATCACCGATGCGGACGACTGCCTGCGGAATCACGATTTTTGTGACCGATGTCAGCCCGTCAAGCGCGTGGTCTCCTACAGCGGTGACGGTGTAGGGGTAACCGTTGATGTTGATGATAGAGGGGAGTGCCAGAGTGCCACTGATGAGATAGTCATCAGGGTCGGCGAGCGCTGTGATGCGGCATGTTTTCTTTGCTTCGTCGGTAACCTCAACGTTGAAGTCCACTGCAAGGGCATTGATACAGGTTGCCAGTCCTACGGCGGTGAGTAAAATTTTGTTCATGAATGAATGTAGAAGTTATTTAGGTGTGATAAAATGGTCTGAGAGCAGTATGATAATGAAATTTAGATGTCGCAAAATTAGGGATATATAGGCGTAGATATGGTATGTAGACGGTATATTTCGGGTCTACAATGGTCAATAGACGGTGCTTTGTGTGGTAGTCTCTGTAGACTGGTGCCATCTTTTGCAGTGCGTGGCTGACATACCACGGCATGTTCCGATGCTGTTTCCTTGACGTGGAAATCACATGGACATAGGGACGCGGCGTGCCGCGTCATCGTACCAGGCGATGTGTATTGCATTTGATGACGCGGCACGCCGCGTCCCTACTACCGTGTCAAAAAACAGATCAGGTCATACGGCGCTTGGAGCGTGTATGACCTGATGCTATGTTAGAGGGATGTATCGGTTTTATTCGAAGCGGGGTCCGCGGTTGCCGTTGTCACGGCGAGGTCCGCGGTCGCCGTCACGGCGAGATCCGCGGTCGCCGTCACGGCGGGGTCCACGATCGCCTTCGCGGCGAGGTCCGCGGGGTGCGCGTTCGCGCTCTACGTAGCCTTCGGGTTTAGGCTGGAGGGCACGGAGTGACAGACGGTATTTGCCGGTCTTCTTGTCGATTTCGATGAGTTTGACCTCAAGCTCGTCGCCTTCTTTGAGACCCGATGCTTCCATGTTGTCGAGGCGGTCCCATGAGATCTCGCTGATGTGGAGCAGTCCGTCACGGTTAGGCATGAACTCTACAAACGCGCCGAACTCGAGTATGGAGCGTACACGACCTTTGTAGACCTTGCCCTCTTCAGGCAGCTCTACGATGGCGTTGATCATAGCCAGAGCTTTGTCTATAGACTCCTTGTTGGCTGCTGCCACTTCGATGTAGCCGCCTTCGTCGATTTCGTCGATTGAGACTGTGGCACCGCTCTCTTCCTGGATGCCCTGGATTACCTTTCCGCCCGGGCCTATGACTGCACCGATGAGTTCCTTAGGTATGGTCATAGTGACGATGCGTGGTACGTGAGGCTTGTAGTCCTCGCGAGGAGCGGGTATGGTGGCTTCGATGATGTCAAGGATGTGGAGACGTCCGTCGCGAGCCTGGTTGAGCGCTTTCTCGAGGATTTCGTAGCTCAGACCGTCGCACTTGATGTCCATCTGTGTGGCTGTGATGCCGTCACGTGTACCTGTCACCTTGAAGTCCATGTCGCCGAGGTGATCCTCATCGCCGAGGATGTCGGAGAGGACTGCCCACTTGTCGCTTTCGGTATCGGTGATAAGACCCATGGCGATACCGCTGACGGGTTTCTTCATCTTGACACCAGCATCAAGCAGGGCGAGTGTGCCGGCGCAGACGGTTGCCATCGATGACGAACCGTTGCTCTCGAGGATGTCACTGACCACGCGGCATACGTAGGGGAAGTCCTCGGGGAACATGCGTTTGAGGGCACGGTGTGCCAGGTTGCCGTGACCGATTTCACGACGGCCTACGCCACGCTGGGGCTTGGCTTCGCCTGTGGAGAAGGGGGGGAAGTTATAGTGGAGCAGGAAGCGTTCGCGACCCTGGTTGATTACGTCGTCTACGATCTTCTCATCAAGCTTGGTGCCGAGGGTGACTGTGGAGAGCGACTGTGTCTCGCCGCGGGTGAATACTGCCGATCCGTGAGGTCCGGGGATGTAGTCTACCTCGCACCAGATGGGGCGGATTTCGGTGGTCTTGCGGCCATCGAGGCGAATGCCCTCGTCAAGGATGCAGCGGCGCACAGCCTCTTTCTCTACATCGTGGTAGTAACGCTTGACGAGCGGTGTCTTTTCGTCACGCTCTTCTTCTGGGAGTGATTCGATATATTCATCGCAGATGGCATCAAAACTGTCCTGACGCCAGTGCTTGTCGGCGCAGCCGGCTTTGGCTACTGCGTAAGCCTTGTCGTAGCACTTGTCGTGGATGTCCTTGCGGAGCTCCTCGTCGTTGACCTCGTGGCAATATTCGCGCTTGGTGAGCGAGCCAACCTCCTCGGCAAGCTCCATCTGAGCCTTGCACTGCACCTTGATGGCTTCGTGGGCTGCTTTGAGAGCTTCGAGCAGTTCGGCTTCGGATACCTCGTTCATCTCGCCCTCGACCATCATGATGTTGTCATAGGTGGCACCTACCATCAGTTCGATGTCGGCACGTTCAACCTCGTCAAATGTGGGGTCGATGATGAATTTGCCGTCAACGCGGGCTACACGCACCTCGCTGATGGGGCCATTGAAGGGTATGTCGCTGACAGCGAGGGCTGCCGATGCAGCGAGTCCGGCGAGAGCGTCGGGCATGTCTTCGCCGTCGGTGGAGTATAGGGTTATGTTGACAAAAGTGTCAGCATGGTAATTGCTGGGGAAAAGCGGACGGAGCACACGGTCAACGAGACGCGCCGTGAGGATTTCGTAGTCCGATGCGCGGCCTTCACGTTTGAGGAAGCCGCCTGGGAAACGTCCGAAAGAGGAGAATTTTTCCTTGTATTCAACTTGAAGGGGCATGAAGTCTACACCCTCGCCGGCATCTTTTGCCGTCACTACAGTGGCAAGGAGCATCGTGTTGCCCATGCGCACTTCAACCGCTCCATCGGCTTGCTTGGCGAGCTTGCCAGTCTCTATGGTAATCTGGCGGCCATCAGGAAGCTCGATGGTTTTCTTGATTGGGTTTAACATTTAATGTGAAATTTGATATATGATTTTTTACTCTCTATATTTCGTGCGCAAATTTAGCAAATATATACAGCATTATGAAGTGAACAGCTTATAAATATTCTCCATAAGGATTACAGTATTAGCTAAAATTAATTAAATTTGAGGCAGATTATGGCAAATGGTTTTACACACATACGGCTGGCATCGGTCGCGTCGACCAACGCCGAGATGAAGTCACAGGCGTCACAGCTGGCGACAAATGCGGTCATATCTGCCGTGGAGCAGACAGCCGGACGCGGGCAGCGGGGCAATACATGGGAGGCATCTCCTGAGGAGAATGTGACTATGTCAATGCTTCTGCGCCCACGGCACTTCAAGGCTTCGGAACAATTCTATATATCTCAGATAGTGGCGGTTGCGGTGGCTGATGCCGTACGCGGACTGCTGCTGCGGGCATCCTGTCAGGATGTCGAAGATGTCGGCGTGAAATGGCCCAATGACGTGTATGTCGGTGACCGCAAAATCTGCGGCATACTGATAGAAAATTCGCTGTCGGGACACGGCATCCAGCATTCGATAGCGGGGATAGGTGTCAACGTAAATCAGCGTGAATTTCTGTCGGATGCGCCAAATCCGGTGTCGCTGTATCAGTTGACCGGCATGTGTTGGGCTGTGGAAGAAGTTATAGAACTTATAGCCGACGGCATAGTCAGGCTTATGGATTTGTATGATCGAGAGGGAGCCGACATGGAGCAACTGCAACGGGAATATGGCGGCATTTTGTGGCGCAGGGAAGGATTTCATCCCTATATTGACAATATCGCTGGCGAAGCAATCAGCGCGGCAATCGATAGAGTGGCACCTGACGGCATGCTGACACTGAGGCTTGCCGACGGCAGTCAACGTACATATGCTTTCAAAGAAGTGGCGGCTGTGATATGAATTTCAGTTCATTTTGATCGGAAACCGTCGAGCCATTGCTCATCGGAGGGGCGTATCGCCATGATGTCGGCTTCGAATGTGTCGCGGTTGACGGCGCGGTTGCGCAGGCGGTTGCGGTAGGAATATATTGTGTTGACCGAGTAGTTGAGAAGTTCGGCGATGCGTCCGCTTTCTTCGATGCCGAGTCGCATGAATGCAAGCAGCCGCAGGTCGGTGGTCAGTGTGCCGTCTGTGGGTATTTCAAGCTGTTCGTCAGGATTGAGCAGGCTGTTGACTTTCTCGGGAAAATCGGGGTAGAGGTGCAGGAAAGCGTTGTCAAAGACTTCGTAAAACTCTTTTGACTGCTCCTCGATGAATTTTCCTGATTTTGTCATCTTATACAGATCGTCCACTTTGCCTGCCGATATCTTGCGGTTGGCGAATTTGCAAAACTGATTCAGCTTGTCCATGTATATGGAGCATAGTTCCAGGAACTGGCTGATATATACCTGTTTGGCGGCATTTGCAGCTGTGAGGTTGTTGCGCAGGCGTTCCATGCGGGTCATCTCCTTGCGCAGTTTGACAAACATCGACACCACCACAATCAACAGTATCGCCAGACCTCCGAGCACCCACAGAATGCGCTGGCGACTGCGGTCGAGCTGGGCTGCGTGTGACGCTTCGATAAACGGCAACGCAAAGCCTGTCTCGCTGATGCGCAACTCGCTTCCAGAGTTGACGGCGCTTTTGAGAGCTGCAATCAGGTAGTCATAGGCTCGTTCTACGTCGCCTTGGTCGTAGAGGCGCTGTCCGAGCGTCTGTAGCGAACTGATTTCCTGGACGGCGGCTTTAAGGTCGGCAGTGGCTGAGAGTGCAAGGTAATATATTTCTTCATTGTAATTTCCTTCGGCTCTGGCTATGGTGCTCATCTGATAGGCGGCATAGGCAAACAGTCGGGAATCTCGGGGAATTATGCGCATCAGTTGTGACGTGTAGCTCCATGCCTTGGCGAGTTCGCCCTGGGTGAAGTAGTAGCCTCCCGATTGCAGCAGGTACATCGGAGAGTCCTTGCTCAGGTAGTGGATGAGTTGTCGCTGATGTTCGGTTGCCTTGTCGGCAAAGTGCATGTCAGCATACTTGTGCTGGCCGCGCAGGTCGGACAGGAACCCATACATGGATCGACCGGAATTATGGTAGAGCACCATCTGCTCACGGCTGAAACCGGTGGTATCCACCGAGGCGAACAGAGATAGGGCAGGTCCCATAGTGCCGTTGAGAGGCAGTATGGCGGCAGCTCTCAACGCGCCCACCGCAGCGAGGGAATCCAGCCCTTGCCGGTGACCTTCTTCGTGGAGTATCGTGAAATATTTGACGGCTGAGTCGGTGTTGAATCCTTCGTAAGCTTCTCCCACAGCCAGTATTTTCTTGAGCGAAGCAGCTCCGGATGGGATGCTGTCCATGTCGCGTTTGAGCCGTTCGATGAAGCGTTTTCGGTTTGCCACGTATCCTTCCCGCAGCGAGAGCTCGTGGTCGACTTTTCCCAAAGCAGCTTCCACGTCCTTATGGCTGACAGATGGGGCTGCATATGTGCCCAATGCGCACAGGAGGAATATGCAGCATATTGACATGCGGCATATTGATGCCTTGAGGCTGCTGGATATGTTGAGATAAAACGGATATGTTGATGCCATTGATGCAAAATTACATCAAAATAATGAGTAAAAAGCGGCATGAGTCCAAAAAATAGATTCATGCCGCTTTCATCATTAGTGGGTGTGGGGTGAGGCTATGTCACTGCTCCTCTTTATTGGTCGCGCTTTTGAAGCCTCCGAGAAGGTTGAATTTCAGCTCTGTTCCGTCTGACAAGCCGATTTCGTACCCAGAGGATTTCTTGACCACTTTGACTATCTTGGAGTCGCTGTAATGCTTTTTGGTGTAGTTGCGTATGGGTTTCGTGATGAGACCTTCGGGAACCTCGCGCTTTTTGCAATCCACCGACTTCCATTTGCCGGAGTTGCTGAACTCTATTTTTGTGCCGTTGACCAGCTTGACATCGTAGTCGGTTTTCTTGAGCAGATGCCTGTCAATCTTTATGTTGCTTATCTTTGCTTTGGGAAAGTAGGTGTCGAGCATTTCGCGCGCCTCTTCGGGGAGCTTCTCCCGGTTTAGGGTGTAAGAGTCGATGAATGCGTACGCGGAGGCTGTTGCCGAGATAAGCATCAATAGCGAGATGATAAGATGTTTCATGCAGTTGTGTTTGATTGTTAGTGTTTGTCAAATTTGCGTAATCTATAACGATAGTCTGTGTCGAAGTATATATGCCGACAAGCTTATTTGGGTATATTTGATTTTGATTTGGTTAAATATTTAAAATTGTTGTTATGGCGGTTACGTTGTGTTGAAAATTTATGTATATTTGCGTCCTTATTTTCCCGCCCAAGGGAAGTTGACAAAACGGGGCTGACCGGTTTTGACAGCGTGTAGAGGTGGTGAGTAAGCATGCAGAGTGATGATGCCTACACTCTTAAATCAGAGACATCAGCAAGTTTTAAATGGCGAAAATAACTACGCTCTTGCTGCCTAATCGAAGTACAGTAGATCCGGCTTAATCTCCGCAACAGTTGCAGAGACAAGACATCGCCCGGGAGTCCTTTTTCCGAGACAACCCGATCAGGCGGTGCAGAAATATCGGGAATAGGGTGCCGAGAGCCTCGCGAGGCATCCGAAACCTTAGAGGCTAAGGATGGCATTGGTCGTCACCTACCTGTGCCGTCACGAAAACCAAGTGGCGACTAAGCATGTAGAAAGCTCATTAGTTCCGCGTTTGGACGAGGGTTCAAGTCCCTCCAGCTCCACTATGTACTTCCGAACTAAATCGGAAAATTCGAGACAAACCTCGGACTATCAGATAGTTCCGAGGTTTTTTCGTGTCTAATCCTATCGGATTGAGGACCGATAAAAGACCTAAAAAAGACCTTCTCGGACGGCTATCTGTCACAAAATCGTTTCAAGTTTTTCTGTGACGAAAAATGTGACAAAAATGTGACCGATTCTTATGTAATCAAATGGTGTTCAACAAGTTCCCAAGACCTAACTCAGACTTAACTCGGAAAATCGGCGACATTTTAACCACTCGGTTTTGAGGTGTTAAAGTGCTTGTCAGACACAATGTCTGATTTGCCTCCTTAATCCTGTGGTTTTTGTGCGTATTAAGCCCTGTCCGCTATTAGTCGCGCATGTTAAAAATCGCCTAAGTCGCTGATATGGCTCCAGTTTGACTTGGATGCGTCCAATCGGAAATGAAGTCAAACTCGTTATCATTGCATCCAGCCGCGACAAGCGGCCAATGATGACACTAAATCCAAAGCGAAAATGAAAAAGAACACCTTTAAGATTCTTTTCCATATCCGTGGCAACTACAAGAATAAGGAAGGGAAATGCCCAATCACGATTCGTATAGCTGTTAACGGAGAATACGAAAGAATCAACTCCACAGTAGCTGTGGAGCCGGAACTTTGGGATGTCAAGGCAATGAAGGCCATTGGTCGTTCAGCAAAAATTCTCGAAATCAACAAACGACTTGAAGACATGAGAGTCGTTCTTAAAGAACACTACTACGACATCCTCAACCGCCACGGCTACGTTACAGCCGAAATGGTAAAAAACGCCTTTACCGGCGTTACCGCAAAGGAAGAATCTCTGGTGCCGCTCTATAAGCAGCATCTTGAAGACACCAAGAAGCTCATCGGACTGAGCAAGGCGAATCCCACCTATCAGAAATACGAGCGTATGTATCGCCGTGTGGTGGAGTTTATGAAAAAGAAATACAACATCACCGACATCCCCCTGCGTGAAATCAAGTACCAGTTCATCGTCGATCTTGAGTTCTTCCTCCGCACGGAGTATGGTTACAGCCAGAACACCACCTACAAGTGCATGAAGTTCTTTAAGCAGGTAATCAACAAGGCTATCCGTGCCGGTCTGATTACCGTGGATCCGTTCAACGGCTACAAAATCTCGGTGCAGAGGGTTGACAGGGGTTTTCTCTCGGAAGACGACCTGAAGAAGATGATGGAAAAGGAGTTCGCCTCCAAGCGTCTCGAACAGGTGCGCGACATATTCGTGTTCGCCTGCTTCACCGGACTGGCATACATCGACCTCGCCAACCTGCGTGTTGACAACATCCAGAAGATGTTTGACGGGCGGCTGTGGATAGTAACCCACCGTCAGAAAACCAACACAAAGGTGACTGTTCCCCTGCTTCCTCCCGCTATCAAGATACTGAAAAAGTATGAAGGCAAGTATCTCGACGGTCAGCTGATGCCCATAATCACCAATCAGAAACTCAACTGTTATCTGAAGGAGATTGCCGACATCTGCGGTATCGAGAAGAACCTTACTTTTCATCTGGCGAGGCACACCTTCGCAACGACGATGACACTCGGCAAGGGTGTACCAATCGAATCGGTGAGCAAGATGCTCGGCCATACGAATATCCAGACCACACAGATCTACGCCCGTATCACCAACGAGAAAATCAGCCACGACATGGAAAATCTCGCAAAAAATCTCGGAGACCTCGATTTTTAGTTGATATATAGCTAACTCACTGACTGAGCGTCGGCTGCATATCAACAGCCGGCGCTTTGTCTTTATTCGGCTGAAAATTATTTTCGGGAATGTTCCCGGAACGTTCCCAAGTGACCTTTCCGTCCCTCCCTAACTTTGCCGGCGTAACACTAAATCCGAGAAAAAATGGAACAACAGATTACACTGGAAACACTCTATCAGCGCACGGTCACTCTCGAAGAAACCCTGTCGCTGATACTCAACCTCCTTACGAAAGAGGAACGAAATAAAAAGGAGGCGCGTGATGAGAAGGACGAGATAACATCTATCCCACCCATCCCCAACGCTATGGCGGCCCGTCTGCTAAATATGTCAACCCGACAGCTCCAGCGGGTGCGCCGCCGCTACCAGCTCACATGGATAGAGCGCGGGCGCGAGGTATTCTACAATCTCGCACCCTTGCTGAAGGCAATCCGCCGCCTAAACCTCAAATGGAGCGAGGCCACACTGGAGGAAATCAGGAAGAAATACAAAAAGGTACCCGCCGTATGATCAGTTCACAGGAGTTCAAAATCATCTGCCGGATGATAAAGGAGCTGGAAACAAGGCTCGACAACCGTCTTGACGGATTCGGGCGCAAGTTCATAGGGATGCTGCAAGGCTTCTCCATCCTTGACCCAGACAAACAGACAATGACGAGCCGAGAAGTCTGTGAGCAATATGGAGTATCCGACCGTAAGCTCTGCGACATGAGAAAGAACGGCGAGATTCCATTCACCAAGCACGGCACGGCGAAGAACAGCAAGATAACATACCGGGTGGCGGATGTCGCCGAGGTATTCGCCAGCCGCGATTCATAAAATACAGACACACTTTCACACACAAATAATCCCGCGTCATTTCGGTGGCGCAAGTATCAAACCCCAAAACACTTTTTAATTTATGGCAAAAGACCAGAACTTAGAAGAAGTGCTTATCGCCCGCAACAACGATACCGGGCAGGTAGGCGCGGTGACCGGACTCAACGAGGACGGCACACCCAAGATGACCGATGTAAAGTCGGCGAAACTTTCAGACCTCGTGAAATTCTCCAAAGGTCAGAACCCGCTGGAGGCTTTCCTCTCTAACTTTGTCCGTCAGTGCAAGAACCCCACGACCTTCGGATTCTTCCGGATCCCCGCCGACCGCTACGAGACAGTCGGCGCCGTAATCGGGGACTTTGCAAAAGACCCCGTGGCAAACGCCGATATGCTGAAGAACAACAAGGTCGATCTCCCGCAGGCTACGCAGGATAACAGGCAGGAGGCGGCGCAGACGGCTGAACAGCCCAAGCAGTCCCCGGCAGGTTCCCCGCAGGAGGAACAGCAGGCACAATCCAACGCACAGGCATCCGCAAAGGAGACCAGACACTCTGCCATCGACGAGGGCAAAATCGACTGGGCGAACCTCAAGGAGAAATGGGGCATCGACCGCGACGAGCTGGAAAAATCGGGAGACCTCCGCGAGATGCTCTACAACCGCAAGTCAAGGGTCGTCACCGTCACACCGACATTCGCCGGAGAGAAATTTCCCATCGACGCGCGACTGTCATTCCGAACCGATGCGGACGGCAATGTCAAGGTGGTGCCGCACTTCATCCACCGTGAGCCGAAACTCGACCAGAAATTTGAGGGTTACGAGTTCAGCAAGGAAGACAAGGCGGCTCTCCGCGAGACAGGCAATCTCGGCAAGGTAGTGGAACTGACCGACAAGAACGGCGAGAAAGTGCCGTCATACGTCAGCATCGACCGCTATACCAACGAGATAGTCTCCGTCCCGGTCAAGGATGTGTTTGTCCGCGACACCGTGGGCCAGACAAAACTGACCGTCGCCGAGGTCATGCAGCTCAAAGAAGGCAAGGCACTCCCTCCTAAAGAGATAACCGACAAGAACGGCAAGACCTACAACGTGGTGCTTCAGGTGTCGGCAGACCGCAAGGGTGTGGAGTTCGTACCCGGCGCGGCCAGAAAACTGGAGCAGGAGCAGTCGCAGAACAAAGGCGAGAATCAGCAGCAGTCGTCGTGGCTCACGAAGGACGGCAAGATCAAGCCACTTTCCAAATGGGCGAAAATTCCTCTCACCGAACAGCAGCAGAAGGACTACGCCGAGGGTCGGGTGGCGGAACTTACCAACCGCCACGACGACAAGGGACAGCCATGCACGGTATATCTCTGGTTCAACCCGGAGAAACAGCGTCCAAACACATCGCTCAACGACCCCCGCGTGAAGGTAGCCGAGGAATCCAAGACCCAGAAGGCCGTCAACAACGACGGACTTACCAACGAGGCGACAAGCAAAGTGGCTGAACCGCTCCAGAAATATCAGACGGCTCCCAAGAACGAGGACCAGATGCGTCAGCAGCGCAAGCCCAAAGGCCCGAAGATGTAACATCCGCCTATTAGGTCTGAATACCTAAAACCCCGAAACGGCATCCCGGAGAGTCCGGAATCTCCGGTGCTATTTCAGAAAACCACTAATCCAGAAATATCCACCCCAATAAAAAAGCAAAAATGAAACAGAAAAATCTCATAACCGTCGTGACAGACCATCAGATCACAGCGGACACAATCGCCAGAGCCATCGGCGCGAATGAAAAACACGAGGGTTACTATCTCGGCAACGGCTATGCCGTGACATGGACAAACGGACAGCTCGTGGAGGCAACCTTCTCTCCGCAGGAGAGTTTCGTACTCTCGACAACGATGGAGAGCCGACTCGCCTACGCCCATAACTTCAAGTTCGCCATGCGCAACTACGATGAGCTTGTCGGCTACAAGAAATCAGCCGAGGACAATAGACAACTCGACACAATCAAGGCTCTGTGGAAGATGAGCCTGACAGTCGTGAACACCATGCGCCCCGACATTACGGGAGACCTCGACTTTCTGAGCCTCTACTACTTCATCGGCTGTCCCGTGGACACGCGCCGCGCATGGCTCCCCGTGCTGACAAGGAAAGCCATTGTCCATGCCGTGAACCACGGGCCTCAGAACCGCAAGGAATACGAGAAATGGCTGGAGGAATCCATCTACAACGCCATCGTACAGGCTGCCAAGGAAAACGCCGAACTGAAAGGCTCGCCCACAGTAGAGGAAATATCAGTCAGCGACGCCGCCAAAGATGCGGAATGTGCTGGCGTACCCGTCCCGGCTCCCGGAGAACAGCGCGAGGGAGACAAATATATCGGGGTAATCACCGACCGCTGTCCCCTGTTCAACCTCCCGTCCCTGATGATTCAGGCTGCCTGTGAGCTGGACTATACCCACGAAAAGACAATACTGACCGCATACCGACTGTATGCTAAGAAACTCATATCCTATCCAGCCGTGTTGCAGAACACGGTCCCCGGCGGAGTATGGAAAGCGATGCTCCGCAATATGGAGATGCTGCGCTACAACAGCAGGTGGGGCCGCTCGGTAAGTGAAGGCAAACCCTCCAAGTGCCACAATTTCCGTAACGGCGAAAGCGTGTATAACGGCTTCGGCATCGTAACCACCGGACTGCACCCTACGGATCTCAGCCGCGATGAGGAAAAGCTATACAACCTCATAGTCAAGCGCGTCATCGACGCCTTCGCCCCCGACACCTACGGCAAGGGGCGCAAGTATAAAGGCGGCAAGAAAAATAACCGCCGTTACCGCAAAGGAAAGAAGGCGAAAACGGTTAAAACCGCTTAAACCCTCTTGAAATCAAGACAGAATAACCATAACTATCCCTCCCGTGTCAGGATAATTTATTATCTTTGCGACTGATTCTGCGTCATTATGTTTTTTGTTTCATTTTTGACGCGGATTTAGTGGTTGGACATCGGGAGGGATACCCGGTGTCCTTTTTTCATTGTGCCGTAATAAAACGGCTCGGAGAAGGATTCCGGCAACCACTATATCCGCATCCCCAGATGAAACATAACATAGAATTGCCGGAGGCAGACTTTTTCCAAGTCTATCTCCGGGGTCATCTCATTGACCATCATTTTCCCCAGAGAAATAATAAAAACTTCATAGAAACCCGCTCCGACGACGCATACGACACATTCGTGTCGGCTCGTCTGGAGGGCAAGCCCGTTCCGATTGCCCGTGAGCTGGCGATGCGCACACTCCTTGCCGGGCTGTATGTGTCGCGTTACGACATAATATATAATGTGGTGGAGGAAAACCTCTGGCTGCGGCTGCCGCCGGAGTATATGCCGGACTTCGCCGTGCATCTGCTCGGACAGAAACCTGTCAGCGACATACTCGACCGCTACGAGGTCAACGGCGACTTCCTTGACAGGGAAACACATCAGCCGATGCTGACCGAACTGCTCGGAACAATCACCGAAATACTGGACGGCTATGGCTTATAACCGCCTCCGTATCATGCGCGACAACATCGAGGCGATAAGGCTCGTCCTGCGTCTCGGTGTGGCCGGACGCACTGTGCAAAATGCCGAAGAACGCGATACACTGCGGAAATATGCCGGTTTTGGCGGACTGAAATGTATCCTCAATGAAGCCAATGATTTAGAGGACGCCGCCAAATGGAGTAAAACGGATATTGAGTTATTCGCCCCGACCGTTGAACTGCGTCGGTTGATTCACGACTATTCAAAGGACGACAGGGAGTTCGCCCGATATATGGATTCTCTGAAAGCCTCAGTGCTGACGGCCTTCTATACACCTGCGCCTGTCATCGACGCTATATCCGGCTCTCTGAAACAGGCGGGTATAGAGGTGCGGAGCCTTCTGGAACCATCAGCCGGACAGGGTGCTTTCATCGACTCCTTTCTGCGCAATGACCGTTATCCCGGCGCGGAGGTACTGGCGTATGAGAAGGATTTGCTCACGGGCAAAATCCTTTCGGCTCTGCATCCGTCTATTCTTACACGCATAGAGGGCTTCGAGAAGATAGAGCGCGACTTCAACGGTTATTTCGATGTCGCCGCCTCCAATATCCCCTTCGGAAATTTTGCCGTGCCTGACCCGGTGTATGCCGTCAGCAAGGATATTCCTTACCGTCAGGCATCGAAAGCGATACACAACTATTTCTTTCTCAAAGCCCTTGATTCGGTGCATGAGGGAGGACTTGTCGCGTTTATCGCGTCGCAGGGGGTAATGAACGCCGCATCCCCGTTTGTCAGAATGGAGATGATGAAACGTGCCGACCTTGTGGCGGCATTGCGTCTGCCGAACAACACGTTCAGCGATAATGCCGGAACAGATGCAGGGTCTGACCTTATCATTCTCCAGAAGCATAGCGACAAGAAGAATCTTTCCTTTGACGAGGAACTTTTCACGCAGTCCGTTATCGACAACGCCACGAAGGTACCCGGCAACAAGTTCTTTCAGGCATTCCCGCAAAATGTGATATGCACGGATGCCAAAATGGGTACCGACCAATACGGCAAACCGGCGATTGTCTATACCCATAAGGAAGGAGTTGACGGTATCGCCCGTGATATAGGCACGGCTCTCCAATTATCATTCCGGCTGCGCCTTGACATAGACCGCTACAACGGCTACGCCCCCAAACTGACACCTCCGACATCCCCGACGGTCAGACAGGAGACCGCCGAGAAGAAAAACGAGGCTGTCAAGAGAACCACCGTTACAAAGGTGGCACCGCTGTTGGAGCAGTACCGTGAGATAAAAAAGAGACATCCCGACGCCATACTGCTGTTCCGTGTCGGAGATTTCTATGAGATATTCGGAGAGGACGCAGTAAAAGCGTCAGAGATACTCGGCATAACTCTCACGCGCCGCCTTAACGGGCCTACCCGCAGTATTGAGCTTGCCGGGTTCCCGCATCATGCTCTCGACACCTATCTGCCCAAGCTCGTAAGAGCCGGGCAACGTGTGGCGATATGTGAGCAACTGGAAGATCCGAGACATAAGGTCGTGGAGGAAATTACTCCTAATAATAAAGGGGTAGAGCCTCCGGTTGAAACAAAGGTTGAACAGGAACCGGCACCGGAACCGATGCAAGAACCTCAGACGGATCAACCGCCGACCTCTGAACCGCCTGCAACTGCACCTACGGATAAACCGCAGGAAATAGAGACCGACGGCGCACCCGATTACAGCGGCGATTATGATCCACGGCTTTTTGCCTATAATCTTTTCGGAGAACTGGAGCCAATCGGCAAGCCTCAACGCCGGCACAAGGCTGAACCGAAAAATGACAAGACCGAGGCAAAACCTGTCAGCCGACCGAAGAAGGATGCGCCATTGCCGCCCAAAGCCAAATTCCGTCAGCTCACCGACAAGGAGCTGGAATTTTACGGCTCCCTGAACTGGGATGACAATCCGCCTATAAACGGATTCTACGAGGCTATGATGTCTATCGCCCACCGCCAGCTTGAGGAAAGGGCGAGAATGGAGGCGGAAGCCATGTCCGCCGAGGCTGCTAAAGTTGCGGGTATCGCCCCCGGCGAGACATATATCGAAAAGACCGAGGGGGATTTCATACCCGGAGGCCGCAACCGTCCGCCGAAAGTCACAGCCATACCTATAGAGGGTGCGGGACCGGATATGTCGCCGAGAAAATTCTCGGAGGATATACGGTCTTTCCATAAGAACGGCTCTATGGTGGTGGACAACGGTCAGGTCGGATTCCTCTCCGATGTCAGGAAGAACGGCGCGACATTCAAGCCCATGCGCATAAAGCCGGAACAGGCACAACGCGCCATGCTTTATATAACACTGTCGGAGACATACCAGCAGCTTTATGACTACGAGGTGGAGACACAGGAGCCGTCGGAAGAACTGCGCGAACACCTCAACCAGTATTATGATGAGTTTGTGGAGCGATACGGGCATCTCAACGAGAAAGCCAACGCCAAGCTGATTATGCTGGACGCCAACGGCATGGATTCCCTTGCTCTGGAGCGTGCCGAGGCGGGACTGTTTGTCAAGGCCGACATCTTCGACCATCCCGTCGCCTTCAACATCCACGAGGTGACTTCGGTCGATACCCCGATGGAGGCGTTGGCGGCGTCGCTCAACAAGTACGGCGATGTGAGGCTCGGATATATGTCCTCCCTCGTGGATATGGATGAGAACCGCCTCGCCGAAGAACTGAAGGGTCATATCTATTTCAATCCCCTTGTGTCGGAATATGAGACCTCCGACCGCTTTATAGCCGGAAACGTGGTGAAGAAAGCGGAGATGATTGAACAGTGGATAAAAGACCACGACAGCCACGACAGCCGGATTGACGAAAGCCTTTCGGCGTTGAAGGAGGCTGTTCCCCGCAGGATCACTTTCGAGGAACTTGACTTCAATTTCGGAGAGAGGTGGATACCCACAGGCATCTACTCCGCATACATGAGCCATCTGTATGAGACTGACATCAAGATTGCCTATTCGCCTTCTCTGGATGATTATTCCGCCACAAACTCGGATGACACCATGAAGATACGGCAGGAATTTTTTGTAGAAGGTCAATACCGTTCATATGACGGCATGAGCCTGTTGAAACACGCCCTGCACAACACCGTGCCTGAGATAAAGAAGTGCATCGGCCAGGACGACCACGGCAACGACATCAAGGTGCCGGATTCCGAGGCGATACAGCTCGCCAATTCCAAGATTGAAGAAATCCGCGACGGCTTTACCGAATGGCTGGAGGCGCAAAGCCCGGAGTTCAAGGAGAGGCTTGTTGACCTTTATAACCGCAAGTTCAACTGTTTTGTCCGACCGAGGTATGACGGATCACACCAGACTTTTCCCGGCCTCAACCTGAAGATGCTGGCAGACCGTTACGGCATACATTCGATATATGGCTCGCAGAAGGACTGCGTATGGATGCTGAAACAGAACGGAGGCGGCATAGCCGACCATCAGGTAGGTACGGGCAAGACGCTGATAATGTGCATCGCCGCGCACGAGATGAAGCGTCTGGGCATGGTGCATAAGCCGATGATTATCGGACTGAAAGCCAATGTCGCCGACATAGCCATGACCTATCAGGCAGCCTATCCCGACGCCCGCATCCTGTATGCCGATGAAAAGAGCTACACGGCGCAGAACCGTGTCCGTTTCTTCAACAATATACGCAACAACGACTATGACTGCATAATAATGTCGCACGACCAGTTCGGCAAGATACCGCAGTCGCCGGAGTTGCAGCAGGAGATACTGGAGGCGGAGCTGAACACCGTCGAGGAAAACCTTGATGTAGTCCGGCAGCAGGGAAAGGATGTGTCGCGCGGTATGCTCCGGGGACTTGAGACCCGCAAGAAGAACCTTGAGGCGAAGCTGGAGACGGTGCGTTATCAGATAGACCACCGCACTGACGATGTGATTGACTTCCGTCAGATGGGCATAGACCACATTTTCGTGGACGAGTCGCATCAGTTCAAGAACCTTATGTTCAACACCCGCCACAACCGTGTCGCGGGTCTGGGTAACTCCGACGGGAGCCAACGCGCCCTCAACCTCCTTTTCGCCATACGCACCATTCAGGAGCGCAACGGAAGGGATTTGGGAGCCACTTTCCTCAGCGGCACGACAATCAGCAACTCTCTGACTGAACTTTACTTGTTGTTCAAGTATCTGCGTCCGAAAGAACTTGAAAGGCAGGATATTACCTGTTTCGACGCTTGGGCGGCAATCTTTGCGAAGAAAACCACCGATTTTGAGTTCAATGTTACCAATAATATTGTGGCAAAGGACAGATTCAGGTACTTTATCAAGGTGCCGGAACTGGCGGCGTTTTACAATGAGATCACGGACTACCGCACGGCGGAGGATGTGGGTGTTGACCGTCCTGAAAAACGGGAGATACTCCACAATATACCGCCCACTCCGCAGCAGGAGGTGTTCATTCAGAAACTGATGGAGTTTGCCAAGACCGGCGACGCCACTTTGCTGGGGCGCGAAGCGTTGTCGGATAAGGAGAGAAAGGGCAAGATGCTCATCGCCACGGACTATGCCCGCAAGATGGCTCTTGATATGCGCATGATTGACCCTTCCTATGAGGATCATCCGGACAACAAAGCCTCGCATTGCGCCCGTATGATTGCCGAGTATTACCGTAAGTTCGACGCTCATAAAGGCACACAGTTCGTTTTCAGCGACTTGGGAACATACAAGCCCGGCGAGTGGTCGGTTTACAGTGAGATCAAGCGCAAACTTGTCGAGGATTACGGCATCCCGGCGCATGAAATCCGGTTTATACAGGAGTGCAAGACCGAGAAATCACGGAAAGCCGTCATAGAGGCTATGAACGAGGGAACCGTGAGGGTGCTGTTCGGCTCGACATCCATGCTGGGGACAGGCGTAAATGCCCAGAAAAGGGCTGTCGCGGTCCATGAGCTTGACACGCCATGGCGTCCCAGCGACTTGGAGCAGCGCGAGGGCCGTGCCATACGCAAGGGCAACGAGGTCGCAAAGCTTTATAATGACAACAAGGTGGATGTTATAATATATGCAGTAGAAAGGTCGCTGGATTCCTACAAGTTCAACCTCCTACACTGCAAGCAGACTTTCATATCGCAGTTGAAACGTGGCGCGCTTGGAGCGAGAACGATTGATGAAGGCTCTATGGACGAGGACACCGGCATGAACTTCTCGGAGTATATGGCTATCCTTTCGGGGAATACCGACCTGTTGGAGAAGGCGAAACTTGAAAAGCGCATCGCCGCACTCGAAAGTGAGCGTAAGGCGCACGGCAAGGGAAAGGCTGACAGCGAGTATAAGCTGCGCTCTCTGAACGACGACATTGGAAAGAACGAGATTACCATGCGGAAAATGCAGTCGGATCTGGATAAGTTTCAGGCAGCCGTAAAGCGTGATGATGAAGGTAATCCGTTACCCGGTCTGACCCTCGACGGTTGCAGATTTACCGATATTCAGAATATGGGTATCCATCTGCAAGGTCTGGCACAGCGTACCAATACCCACGGCGAATCTGTCCGTGTCGGAGAGGTCTATGGCTTTCCTATAAGCATTGCCTCCGAAAAAACGCTAACCGACGGTATCGAGGCAATACAGAACCGCTTTGTTGTGGAGGGCGAGTACAAGTACCGATACAACAACGGATTTATCGCCATGAGCGACACAAAAACCGCCTGCATGAACTTTGTCAACGCACTGGAGCGTCTTCCCGAAATCATACGCCAGTATGAGGAACGCACCGAAAAGATGCGGAAAGATGTGCCGTTGCTCGAAGCAATTGTCGCAAAGCCGTGGGGCAAGGAGGATGAGCTGAAAGCGTTGAAATCCGAACTTGCTGTCCTTGACCGTAAAATCACCGCCGAACTTGCTCCCAAGCATGATGAAAAGGACGGCGAGGAAAACAAGCAACAGCCCGACACCCAAAGGGTCGAAGTAAGAGATAACCGTTCTCAAACTGACGGCTCCAAAGAATCAATGGTGGCAGAACCGTATCCGTATCAGAATTACCGCCATATTGCTGTCGGTTCTTCGATGTATGACGCCCGTTCAGGTTTTAAGCTCTGACAAATGTCGCTATATCTTGAAAGGCAGACAACCCCGACAATCAATGCCTGGGTTGTCTGCTTTCTTGCATATATAATTAAACTATTTTTATTTCAATATAGCGCTCTCTGCAGATCCTGACCCACTTATTTCATTGTTGCGGTCAACCGTTTTACCATATCCAAAAGTATATGTGGCAGAAATTGAAAACCGCATGTGCTTGTCGGGACTGTAAACATATTTACGCATAGAGTAGTATTCTCCTGACAGAGTCTGTCGGGTTGATTCCCAGTTTGAGCGCAGGAAATTGTTTGCAGTCGCAGAAAGGTTCCATACTCCATTACCCCAGCCAATCTCAATATTATATTGCGAGGGTTCGTAAACCTCCATTCCACTTTGTTCTTCAAGATTATAATTTGGTGTTTTATAGAATCCTGATACATAATAGTTCTTAAAATAATATGAAAGATTAAGACTACAAATAAACTCATTTCGGGTCAGAGCGTATTCGCCTGTGGTTTTCTTAAACCATATTTGGGGACTTACCTTTGCAACCAAATTACCGTTAAGAAATCTGGCGGAAGCACTTACTATGATAGTTCCGTTCCGGTGGCTGCCGTTGTTGATATATTGTCTTAACATTGTTCCGTCAGGACCCGACGGAGAATAATAAGAAACTCTGCGATTGTTAAGCCACGCATAGATACCGCCTGCTGCAATTTGCCATTTGTTTGAGATAAGCCACAGGTATTGAAAGTTGGCATTCTGGTTAAGTGTGTTTTTAAGCTCCGGATTGCCTTGATACCATAGAAGTTCATCTTGTTGCAGCCGGGTAGGACTTTTTTCCATAGCACTCGGTACATCTTCATTTATATTGTAAGCGAGAGACAGCTGCATCCTGTCGGCAGGATTGTATGACGCATATACTGAGGCATTAGGATATGATTTGTTTAATCTATTCCCCGTTATGTTATTCCGTTCCCAGTTCCAGCCAAAATCTATACCAGCCTGCCATTTATCATAAAAAATGTCATAATGAGTACCAACACGGTAGTTCGATACTATATATTTCTGTCTGGATTGTGAATCACCGAAATAATGGATATTGTCTTTCAGCCAGTTGGCACTTCCGAAAAAGGATAGCGAATTATGGCCGTTTATATTCCATGCCAGTGTTGGCGCGAATATCCCGTTGTAGGATTTTTCAGAGGCATTGTTTACTATTTCTAAGCCGTCATCTATCACGTAATCAGAATTATTTCTATTATTCCCGTATCTGAACATTGCATACATGGAAAGGGATAGATTCCGAGGCAGAACGAAAAAATAATCTCCGGTATATGTGAAGGTCATATTGTTCCCCCACGTATTGGCTCTTGATTCAGAACCATTGAACAATTCCGATGAATATTTAAGACTGTTGAATTGTTCGCTCACTGGCGTTTTTGAGTAATTCACTCCAACAACATTGGATATCTGGATTTTTTCTTTGTTGTATAACGCTCTGAATGAAACATCATTGATGTTATTGCGAAATTTTGAAGCGTCAGTTTCGGTAGTACGCTCGACATTCATTGAGCCGTTCCCAAACAAGTCTGTAAAACGGAATTTCTCAATTGTGGAAACACCGTTGTGTCTGTTTGTCATATAATACTCCCGGGCATATATGTCGAATGTCATCGCCTTATATGTCATTTTGGAATATAAATATGCTTCTGTCCGGTTTACGCCGAAACTCTTGTCTGCATTGATTTTGGTATATCCTCCCCACTCATATTTCTGCATGATGAAATTGATGGCATATCGGGCGTTCTGAAAACGGGGATCACTTGGATAATGATAATACTCCACCTTTTTGACATCGGTAGTCTTCATTCCCTGCAAATCCTCTTTTGTAGCCGGAACATAATCTATAAAGATAGATACATTCTCACCAGCCGCAGTCCTGACTGCATTGGAAACGGGGTCAATATCAATCTCAGGGATTGACATCAGACCAAGCAGGGAAACGGCATTTTGCGCAGCATTCTTTTGATTTTTTCCGGGGAGATACGTGGATGATTTGGCTGAAGTTCTTTGCATGTCTGCCTCTACCACTATTTCATCCAAATAGTGGTAGAGGTAATTGTATCCTCATCTAATGTCTGTCCCGAAGCCCAAAATGGCAATAGGGCCACGAAGAAAATAACTACTATTGCTTTCATATTCGTGTTGTTTTTGATTTCTGATGCAAAATTACAGCCGTTATAATTTCCCTGCCATACCCAAAAGTGTACAAATGCGTTTGGGGATGAAAACATACACTTTTGGGTATGGCACAACAAGGGGGATAGTTCTACTTTTGCAGTGTAAAATCAATATTGAATATGACAAGCGAAGAAAAACGCCGAATTGCAGACTGCCGAATTGCAGTCGTTGGAGCGACAGAATTTATTGACAGCATCAAGGCCGAACTTCAACAGTTGGGCTTTGAGTCCATTCAAATAATATATTCCTATGATAAGCAGCCTGCGATAAGCAATTTTGATGTTATTGCCGAGAACGTCAACAAAGGAAGCTCCTGTATGTCAGAGGTAACAGACATACCTTTGATACAGCCATTCGATTTCGTAAATGGAGCCGGTGCGATTGTAGTTATGCCCGATGATGAAAGGGATATGCTATGCAAACCTAACCTCCGGCAATGGGCGGCAACATATATGGCAGGGTACTGTGCTTTCTGGAATGTAGATGGATGCGAGTGGTTGCGGGATTCATTATCCGACATCAGAAACGGCGTGACAAGCGATGCGGCACTTAAAACCGCAGCACATATATGCGCACGGATAGCAGTCAACATCGCCGTCGGTCGCGAGGTTAAACACTTCCCTCGTTTCTATCTGTGCAAGAATTTAGAGTAGCTTGTTGTTTGTAGCCGCAACGATGGCTTCGGAGATATTGCGCACATCAAGTTTCTCGAATATTCGTTTACGGTATTTCTTTATTGTGTCGGGAGAGAGGCAGATTTTATCAGCTATTTCTGACATGGTATATCCCTGAATTGAGAGCGTCAGCACCGATTTCTCGCCGTCAGTGAGTGAGGGCGTATGCTTTTTAATCCATCTGCGTGAAACGGTACTGTATTCAAAGTATTCGGAGGAGCCGACACGGTGCATTTCGATATGTCCCGCGTCGGTGTGAGTGGCAGCCGACACGACACACAGGGCAAGCCATATTCTACCGTCGGATGTAAGTGCAAGCGGCGTCAACTTGTGGTTAATGAGAATCTTCCGACCATTATTGATAATATGAAAGTCGTAAGAGATATACCAGTTCTTGCGGTCATGAACAGGAATATCATTGTAAAAGCCGAACCCGGCTTTGTTGAGAGTCAGAAGCATCGGTTGTTCATCCTCCGGAACAAAGTCAAGATAGAAGCGGTATCCCAATTCCTTCATTCGCTCTGGCGACAGCCCGCACAGGAACATCGGATTTGGCGATACATAGAGAAAGTTCTGCCTGAAATAGTCAATTATATAGACGCTCTGATACGATGAGCGAGAAAATGCTTCCGCCGAGCGGATATATTCATCCACACTGCTGTAATCAAGTTCCTCCGGGAGCCTGATCTCGTTGTCTGGTATGAAGAAATCATCGGTCCTGTCTGTCATTATCTATTACTCCGACGTAACGCCGGCAAAATTTTTGCAAAGTTAGTGAAAGGAAAAGACATAGGGCTTAACAAATGTATAGACACAAGAGAAAACGCTCTCGAAAAACGGGCGATAAAGATGGTTTTCGGGGCTCCAAAGCAATAAGATATTATGATAAATCCAAGGTTTTCTGCCCCTAAAGCCTCTAATGTCGAGAATTTTAGCTAACTTTGTATTTCCTTATGGCACAGTTCAACTCATATATTGACTTTTTAGATCTCACGGCAGCCACTGATTTTTGCCGCGAGAAAGGAACACCGTGCCATTATAAGAAGGAAGAGCGTTTTGTCCAGCAAGGAACAATCGCACGTTATGCCGCCCTTGTGGTGTCTGGCTATTTCAAAGTAGTTACCCTAAACGATTCGGGAGATGAAGCTGTGGTAAATTTCGCCTTCCCGGGTCAGTTCATTACCGATTTTCATTCATCATTACACGGAGAACCCTCCCAGATGTCAATCATCGCAGGCACTGATTGCGAGATAATACGAGTGCCATTAAAGACATTCAAGGAATTTCTTTCCCCTTCTTTGCGTGACGAGTACAAATCGCTGTTTAATATGGTACTCATGCGGTTGCTTAATCTCTATCGCAAGTCGCCTCGTCAGCGTTATTTGGAATTGTGTGAACAATATCCCCAAATCGTCGATGCCGTCACTTTGAAAGACCTGTCCTCCTTCCTGTTGATTACGCCTAATCATCTCAGTCGCATCAGGCGCAAACTGGCACAAAAATCGTCCCCGGACTCCGAAAAATAGGCCGCTCTATACATTTGTTAAGAGCGGTTTTGTTTTTTATGCCGAACTTTGCCAAAATAAAATGGCAAAGAATATGAAACCATACCAGGCATTTATCACAATATTGATTCTTCTTTTCATGGCTCTCATAGCAAACGCTAAGAAGAAGATGCAGGATTTTCCACGGGCGGAAATCAAGGTCAGTTATGCATGTCATGAAGAGCATCTCAAGACTGATGCAAAAGCATACACTGCCGAATACCAGATGATATTGTTGGCAAATAGTGCTGAATCAAAATTCTACAATCAGAAGTGTGAATATATAGATTCACTGTGCACTACCTCCTCAGGGAAGGCGATATATCGTGAAATTATTAAAAATATGGCATCTAAATATGTCGAAACCGGTGTATTTGATGATAGTGCCCTGCCTCAGTGCAAGATGTACATATTCAAATCGAGAAATGATTCAACTCTTTCATTTTATGACAAAAATGGAAGTTCCCATAGCCATTTTTATATAGAGCCGCTTTGTGAAATGCGATGGCAGATTGGAGACTCTACGAAAACTATTCTTGGCTATGAATGTATAGCTGCTGAAACAGATTTTCATGGTCGTCATTGGAATGTCTGGTTTACACCGGAAATCCCTATACAAGACGGCCCTTGGAAATTTTGTGGATTGCCAGGGTTGATTTTAGAGGCTGCCGATTCTACCGGGCAACATTCGTTCATTGCCGACGGGATTGAAGAATCAGATATTTGGATGAAGCCTGTCTATGGTTTGAAAGACTATGATAAGGTATCGAGAATTGAGATGTTGACCGCCCAAAGAAAGTTCCTACTTAAAGGCGATTCAATGACAAGGATGCAAATACAGAATACCCCTGATGGAAGTAAAATTGATATGCCCGACATACGATATAATGACAATCCGGATTTACATATTGACTTTCTCGAAACCGATTATCACTGATTATGAAAAGAATATTTGTTTTTATATCAATGGCTATTGGTGCTATTACAGCCAGTGCCGACAAATGGGTGAAGGATGCGGAACCGGCCATATTGGAAGTGCATTATACCCGTATTCAGATTACTGACACCACACAACGAGACAAACATTTCTTTAAAGATCCGGTGATGCTGCGCGTCGGTGCTACCAAGTCGCTGTTCTGCGGAGTGAACAGATTATGGAAGGATTCAATAAAGGCTGTTGATCCGGCTACATTCTGGGAGATTGACAGAGCAAGAGTCATGAGCGACAAGAGAGATGACACACAATTATTATCCGGTCATTATTGGAGCTATATCTACAAGAATATTCCTGAAGGGAAAGTAACAGAGCGGGATTACTTCGATCTGGAGCGTTGGCAATATACCGAAGACTGGGAAAAACCTGAATGGAAAATATCGGATGAGTCGAAAGAGATAATCGGATATCAGTGCTTCAAAGCCATTGCCGATTACCGGGGGCGAAAATGGACAGCATGGTTCGCACCGGAAATACCGCTACCCGAAGGTCCTTGGAAACTGTGTGGACTCCCCGGTCTGATTCTTGAGGCATACGATAATAATGGGGAGTACCATTTTGAGGCTGACGGATTGACTCAGAATCCTAACTCCGAGGTCGGCATTTTCACCTATGACGACCGGAGAGGTCGCACTACTGTGACCCGCGACAAGTTTTTCAACAACTGGTGGAGATACAAGCACTCCAATTTCGGCGCCAAGATGAATGCTGCCTATGGAGTCGGTCCCAAAGCGACTCCTGAAGACAGCGGACCAAGAGTGATACACGGTGATAGGGAAGAAACAGATTATCCCCACAACCTATGACCCGACTTTTCACATACGTACTATTTCTCGTTGTGGCGGTTAGTGCTGTGGCACAGACCAATGTGACCGGCAAGGTTATCGACAAGGAGAGCAATGAACCGCTTGTCGGAGCATCGGTCATTGTCAAGGGTGCTGACGGCAAGATAAAGAAATTCGCCTCGACACGGTCCGACGGAGGCTTCTCTATCACTATGCAGTCGGTAAATGGGTGCCGTCTTGAAGTTACTATGATGAGCTTCGCCAAGCAATCCATTCCTCTTGACAGTGTGAGTTTCCCATTAACTGTCTACATGGAGCCGGGAACCACCTTACTCAAAGAGGTGACTGTCAAGGCCGACCGCATTCGGGAACAGGGCGACACTATTACCTACAATGTCGGCAGCTTCGCCCAACAGCAGGACCGATCCATCGGCGATGTCCTGAAACGTATGCCCGGTATTGATGTCGCCAACAATGGCAAGATCCAGTATCAGGGCGAGGATATAAACAAATTTTACATCGAAGGCTCCGACCTGCTCGGAGGCAAATATGGCATAGCAACCAACGGCATAAGCCATGAAGATGTGGGTGCGGTCGAGGTAATGGAGAACCATCAGCCGATGCAGGTGCTTTCGGGTATATCATTTTCCGACAAGGCTGCTATCAACCTCAAACTGAAAAACAAGGCAAAAGCAACGTGGACTTTCCACGGAGACGCCGGAGGTGGATACTCGTGGCAGCCCGAAGGTGCGATATGGGACGGCGAGCTGTTTGCTATGGCCGTAATGCCCGGATTTCAGAACATAACCACCCTGCGCACCAACAATACCGGCGAGAACCTTGCATCGTCAAGTACCGATTTCTTCGCCGACCGCCGGCAGACAGGACTCAGCCAATACATCGGAGTCGGATTGCTCGGGGTGCCGTCTTTAAGCGATAAACGGACCCTTTTCAACCGCTCCTTCCTCGTATCGACCAACAGCCTGTGGAAATTCGGCCGAGGAGAGTTTAAGGCTAACATCGACTATTCATTCAATCGCGTGACAGCCGACGCCTCTAACATCACCATTTATTTTCTTGACGAGGGCAACCGCATAATCACCGAAAATCGAAGTGGCACGGAACACAGCCACTCCCTTAGCGGCAAATTCATCTATGAGCTTAACCAAAAGACGGCGTTCATCAACAATACACTCCAGACAAACATAGACTGGAATGATGTCAGCCTCGCTACAACCGGGTCTTTACCCAACAGCCAGTCTGCCAAATTGCCGGATTACTACATCAGCAACAAATTCAAGATGATAAAACGCTTCAAAGGCAAACATCTTGTAACCTTTCAGAGCGTGAACGAATGGGAATCACTCCCGCAGACGCTGAATCTTGATATGAACAGTCAGCTGTTTAATCAGCATATCTCCGACCATGCCTTCTATACTCATGAGAGTGCGGCTTACGCCTTCAATATAAAAGGCGTGACGCTGAGCCTTGAAGGTGGAATAAAGGGTTATCTTCGCTCCATGGACTCGCAACTGCCCGAATTGCCGGAGGAACTTCCCGGCCTGACTGAAAACGTGGTCAATACCAACTATCTCACCGTATATGCGACACCAAAGTTTGAATACTGGGTGCGCCGGGTGAACCTTTCGCTCAATCTGCCCATAAGTTATGCCCATTATAACTTCGACAAAGCGATTGCCAATCGCGACGAAGTTTATTTCTCTCCATCGCTAAGTTTCAACTGGAAGCCGAATAACCGCTTTTCGGGCACCTTGCGCGGCGGTCTCGGTCGCTCGCCAATGAATCTCAACCTTATTCATCCCGGACTCATAATGACCAACTACCGCACTCTGAAAAGCGGTGTGGATGATTTCTACAACTCATCGTCGCAGAAGGTGTCCGCAAATGTCAGCTACAAACATACCCGCCTCGGCCTGTTTGCCAACGGAATGGTGATGCACTCGTGGAGTCACATCCCATATACGCTGGCGCAGCAGCTTTACGGCGACTATGTGGTTTACAGCTATGCCGACGCCAAGAACGACGGCAAAACTCTCATGGCAATGGGTAACATCGGTAAGACCCTCGACTTCATGCGCGGTAGCTGCAATGTCAACGGCTCTTTCAGCCGCAACGAGTCGCATCTGCTCTCGCAGCAACAATCGGTCCATTCAGTCAGCTCCGGTTGGAGTGTTGGAGGCAAAATCAACGGCAACCCTTGCCGCTGGTTCAGTTTCGACTACCGAATCGACTATTCCGACAGCCGCCTGACGATGAACGGACTAAGCGAGTCGTGGCTTTCGACAATGGAGAATGAGCTGAGCCTAACTTTCGTTCCCCACAGAAAATGGCAATGGACCGTCAGCGGCGAGCATTACCGCAACGAGCTGACCGAACATAATTATAAAAACATAGTGATGCTTGACACCAAACTGACCTTTCAGCTAAACAAGAGGATAGAGTTTGCCGCATCACTCACCAACATACTTAACAAACGAAGCTACAACTATACCACCTACTCGCAACTCTCATCATTCGAGTCGCAGCGTCAACTGCGTGGTCGTCAGCTCTTATTCTCTATAACACTAAGAAAATAAACAGACTAATCGCATCAATCATTGTTCCTCGGACTTCGGGAAATAAGGTGCTCTATACATTTGTTAAGACCGTTGCCATTTTTTATTCCGAACTTTGCCAAAATAAATAATGAGCATGAACTATTTAGCACAGAAGAATAAGACCAATCTATTCAACCGATTGACTACCTGCCTATTGCTATCAATTCTCGCAATAGGCCAATCGGGTGCGTCTAACCAGTTGACTCCCACTCAAAAGGCTTCCATCGTTACCAAGTTTGGCACGGAAATAAAGTATAATTTCGCGCACATGGACAAACTGCCGTGCAACTGGGATAGCCTCTATATGGCACGTTTGCCCCAAATCGTAGACACTCCTACCGATGAGGCTTTTCTCGACAGTCTGAAACTCCTGTGCGCTACTCTTAAAGACGGACACACTGCCGTCTGGTGTAATACACCGTCTGTCAGGGATTGGACGCTTCCATTCTTTACAAAAAGGTTCGGCAACCGCGTTTTTGTTACAGATGTCATTACAGATAAAATGATAGCGGCAGGATTAAGACCCGGCACCGAAATACTTGAGATGGACGATATGCCGGTAATTGAATACGGCGAAATGAACGTTATTCCATATTTTCCTTCATCTACTCCCCAATGGTCGCAGTCTGCCGCTTTCTTCGGCGGTCAGTTGACAAATGGCCCTGCTGACAAATCGGTGAAAGTCAAGTTTAGAAACGCTCCCGACAGTGTTTTCACCCTGAACGTGGAGCGTGATATGAATTGGCAATACAATCCTTATAACAAACGGGTTGTTTCACACAAAAAATTACCCGGCAATGTCGGATATATTAAAATACCCTCTTTCCAGCAGGGACTGTTCGATCACGAAAAATTTGTAGAAGTATTTGATTCACTTGAAAATGTATCATCGTTAGTGATAGATATTCGTGATAATGGAGGAGGCAACTCTACCTATGGCGATTTTATTCTTAGACTTATTTGTCCTGATACAATCCCGGTTCTCGAATGGTCTTCTCCTAAATATATCCCTGTGATGAAAGCATGGGGCAAAACCGTTGAGCCGTATATCGAGAAAGGGAGTCCGCTTATTCCATTTTCGGCCCAAAACATAGAAATTCCCAAATTTGAAATTCCCGTCGTGCTTCTGGTAAACAGCAATACATTCTCCGCGTCAGAAGATTTTGCGGCTACATTTAGAGCTGCAAAACGTGGCAAAATTATAGGGACACCGACAGGAGGCAGTACCGGCCAACCGATTATGATAGATCTCGGTTATGGCTATATGGCAAGGATATGCGCCCGTGATGAATGGTTGCCCGACGGCACCGAGTTTATCGGTGTAGGAATAATACCTGACATTATTGTGGAGGAATCCGAAGAAATGATAGATGGGAAGGACGTTGTGCTTGACCGGGCGTTGAAATACTTACTAAAGAAATAACCTGAGAAAAGATTGATAACCAAAAATAAAAAATAATGAAGAAAATTTTCGTAACTCTATTTCTTGGAGCGCTTTGCATCGGCATAGTCAATGCAGCCTCCAAAACAACTGCCTGCGACGATGCCGTAGGTACATCCACAGTGCTGTCTATGCGGGAGCATTTACCAATCGAAACCCCGGCCACCGGAAAAATCATTTCCATAGAGGCTCCTGATGCACCTCTGAAAGTCACAACGGATATGGGAAATGTCCCCGAACAAAACATGAAAGCATTCGCAGAAAAGCCGGAACTGTTCAAAAGCGCAATCATGGGGAACTTTCCTGCGATGGGAGATCGACTTCTAAGTCTGGCCGTAGCTGCGTACAATGCAGGAATCCCATTCTCGATACATATCGTATCTACATCCTTCCCAGAAGGTTTTACCATAACTTTTTCAGTTGAAGAACTCAAAGAAGGGCTAACTGAGAAAAAATAAGGCTCGAAGTAACTGTCAATTTGGCTGAGTTAATATAACTCTTTCAAATGATTGCGGTTTAATAACACTGAAAAAGAGTAGCACGTATTTGTGTTAAGATACACTGCTTATTATCCATAATTTGGCCCTCGGCAATTATAGCCGGGGGCTATTGATGAAATAGAAATTGAAATGGACACATGATGTTTAACCAATCGACAATAGACATGAACAAAGTAATGATTGTTGATGCCTCCGAATCCGACCGTCGGCTTATGTCTGGCTTGCTTACGCGAGCCGGGTATGAGCCGATAGCCGTCGAGAGCATGGAGGCGGCAAAAGAAGCGGTGGCAAAACTGCCACCAGGCGCGGTCGTGGTCGCGGCGATGAAATTCACCGGCGGCACGGCACAGGAGTTAATCAACTGGCAGAAGTGCGAGGGTTACAATTTCCCTGTTATTGCCATAGTGGATAATTTCAATCCATCGGATATTTTGTCAGTTATGCGTGATGGTGGAGCAGTAGATATAATCCAACGCCCTGCCATCGACAAACAGCTTGTTGAAACGGTGCGAAAATACATCAGGGATGTTGGCACTACAACCGCAGATGAATTATTGATACATCGTCCAAGCAAGGAGTTTGAGCGCATCGAAAGAGAAATTACGCGCATAGCCTCGGCTGACGCTAATGTGATTATCTTTGGTGAAAGCGGCATGGGCAAGGAACAGATTGCACGGGAAATTTTCCGACAAAGCAACCGTACCGACAAGCCTCTCATAGTAATTGAGGCCGGAGGCGCCGCTCTTGTAGGAGAACATAAGCCTGATTCTGAAAAGAGCGAGATGTATAACCGTATCGGAGGCTATTTCAAGAAAGCGGCCGGTGGTACCATCATCCTAAAGAACGTGCATCTGCTCAACTTCGACAAACAATCGGTCGTGCTGCACATTCTGAACGAAGATCACCCTGATGTCCGTGTAATCTGCACTGCGGAACCTGAACTGTTAGAATTGGTAAGCGACAAGACCTTTCGGTCAAACCTGTTCTTCAATCTCCGAGAGATGGACATAACCATCAAACCGCTGAGGAAAGTAACGGAAGACATTCAGCCGATAGCCGAGTTCTATCTCGCGCAGTATGCCGAGGATCACCACGAACCAGTAAAACGCCTTGATGCCTCGGCAGTCAAAACTCTGAAACATCATAACTGGCCTGGCAACATCCGAGAATTGAAAAACGTGATTCAGCTTGCAGCCGGGAATGTGGAAGACAATGTGATCACATCATCCGACCTCTCAATAAGTCGCTCGTCGCCGGAGGTTTCTGACAGCCTTCTTCTCAGAGATCCAAAGGTTGAGAAGCAGAGGATTGTCGATGCTCTTACCCAATGCGACGGCAACATTACCAGAGCAGCCAAATTGCTTGGCATCGGTCGTACGACACTCGTTTACAAGATGAAACAGCACGGTCTTAAATAAAGACGAGTGCAAAGACCTGTTAATTCGCAAAAATTTTGTAATTTTGTGGCGAATTTAGGATAATAGGCGGTTGGAGAGCCAACCGTTCAAAATAATAAAACATAACATAAGACCGCTTATAGGTTAACTGAAAATCTGGACAATTTTCTTTACTCAATACTTATAGGCTGATGCTTATGCTATGCTCTTGCATAGCGTACATCTGCCATATTGAGTTAACCCCGAGTCCAGATGGGGCAGTTAGTGGTGGGTGTGCGCTTTTTCTTTTTCTGTCCCAAACTATACAATAATTGAACAAACCTACAGAGTTCACACATCAGGCAGCATTAACATTCCTAAAATTCATATGGCTAAATAGCCGCCAATACCCTATAACACACGCAATTCCGAGTTTAACATTTTATTCTGTAATCCAATCGTAACGCTGGCTGGTTCTATCCATCGAGAAACAAAAAACATAATGTAGAACCCAAAACACCAGCCCCGATATGGACATATTCGCCCTTACCGAGACCGAATTCTTCCGCCAGCTTTTGGCTGGCGAAAAGGAGAATCTTCACATCACATACCGCGATTTCATTGTGCAGGTATTCGAGATGTGCCGTAGCAAAAGGAACAAAGGCTATGCCGTCAGCGCATTGCTCGTGGTCGAAATTGAGATTTCCCATCTCCAGACCGAAGCGGACCGCAACGCCGTGAACACATCGCTCACATCCTTTATCAGCAAGGCACTCCACTTCGTCCGCGAGACAATCAGCAATCTAAATAATGTCATCATCGAACCTGCAACCGACGATGAGCTTCTTCAGGACATAGGACTGAAATGGAGCCACAAGAAAGTCGCGCTCGTGGAAATCGGCTATGCCTTCCACTTGGCAAAATGCTTCGGCGACAGGCTCACCGTAAAGGATGTAATCCTCAGACTTGCCAAAGCCTTCGATGTGGAGATAACCGAAAACTACATATATAAGAAATTCAACGAGATAAAGGTGCGCACTCTCGACAGCCGCACTTACTTTCTCGACCTGCTGACAAAACAGCTTACCCAGCATATGGAGGAACAGGACGCAAAATGATGTCAGCCGATGTCCAACCACTAATCCACCCGAAATATTTAATCTCTTTATAATCATAGGCAAATATCAAACCAAAGCCCGGCCACTCGTGATGAATGGTCGGGCTTGCTCTTTATTGTCATGCGCTATTTTATCCGCAACAGCGGACGGAGTTTCGGATCTTTGCGGATGCGCTCCAGCTCTCGCTCCACGATGTCCATTACATCTTGTTTCACCTGATTATAATTGAACTGTATGGCGGCTTTCATCTTCGACTTGTCTGGGGTGTCGTCCTTGAAATCGGTTATCAGTGGAATAGGCTGATAGGCGGCTGTCTCCGCTGCCACTTTCTTGGTGTCCACCACAATCTCGGCATGAAAAATCTTCTGGTCGATGCGCTCGTCGAAGTTGTCGCTGACGGCACCGACAAACATTCCCTGCGTCAAAGTGGAAATCTTGCTTGCAGGAATAAGAGAATCCATCTGCGTGTTGATTGAGTGGCTCACATCCTGACGGTTGATGCTCATTGACTGCCTCTGCTGGAGAACCTTGCCGAACCTCTCGGATAAGGTCTTGGCAGTCTCACCGACAACCTGCCCGGAAAATATGTTACCAACGGTATTCATCACCACCGCCGCCTCCTTGTCGCCGTAATCTCGTTTGAGCTGTGAAAAGTCCTGAAAGCCGAGGCAGACGGCAACCTTGTTGCTTCGTGCGGTGGCAATAAGATTATCGAGACCCTTGAAATATATGGTCGGTAGCTCATCTATGATGACGCCGGACTTCAACATCCCTTTCTTGTTTATCAGCTTAACTATTCTGGAGTTGTATAGACCGAGTGCCGCGCCGTAGATGTTCTGACGGTCGGGATTGTTGCCGACACAGAGTATCTTCGGCTCTTTCGGGTTGTTGATGTCGAGCGTGAAATCATCGCCAGTCATAATCCAATAGAGCTGCGGGGAAATCATCCTTGACAAAGGTATCTTCGCCGAGGCTATCTGCCCGGCCAACTGTTCGGCTGCGCCTCCCTGCCAAGCGTCGATAAACGGGGAGAGATAGTTTTCCAGCTCCGTGTATGATGTGAGGATAGGAAATATATCCTCATACCGGCGGCAAAGGAACTCAATGGCATGGGGGAAGGTGCAGTATTTGCCGTTCTCGTATATTTTAAGATACCAGATGATTGCGGCGAACAGAACTATCGGGGATTCCACGAAGAAATCACCCTGTTTTTGTATCCATGTGCGGTTCAGGTTCATCATAATGGTGTATGCCGATTCGTATGCGTCGGCGATGTCCGACATGAAATCAGGATGTATCGGATTACACCTGTGGGAGTGTTCCGGATCATCGAAATTTATGACGCAGAACGTGGGCGGATTATTGCCGTAGCTGTCGGCATGGTTGAGCATATGGTTATACGCAATCAACGATAAATCAGGGGCGGGTAGGTCAGCGCCCTTGCGGGCGCTTTCCCCCCTAAGAACCGTGCGTGATAGTTTCCCATCACACGGCTCAAGCAACAATATTTCAGAATTATTCCGAAACACGCTCATTTTTACACTTCTTTTTGTGTGTAACACTCAGATAACAGCTTTCATGGACGATTGACAATGTGTTCTTGCCTTTGGCAGTTGACACCATTGTATGCCACGGTGTTTCAACTGTTATCGGCTCGCCGCAGATTGGACATCTTTGGTTTTGCCTTTTCCAAATATTGAAAAGCGTCCTTTTCCCACTCATCGACATCTTCATTTTGACGGTGCGCCGTTTATCACGGTATTCCATCCATTCGGGGTCAAATGGGTTGAGTCCACATTTCAGTTGCGGATATGTCTGGATTTTGGTATTAAACAATATCGTCAGAGGAACGAAGTATTCCTTTCCCTTTGAATCGAGTTTTGTCGTAGCAAATATCCAGTCACGGTTGCCAATCTTGTGGAAGTAGCGTTGTTTAATCCATGTACGGTTTTTGTTTCCGTGCCTACGGATTCCCCATCGCCATAGTTTCTTGAAGATTAGATAGTCCGCTTTTCGGAAAGTTTCAGAGGATGCACTATATTGATAATAGTTCGCCCATCCTTTGAGAATAGGATTGAGACGCATGATAAGTTCATGTTGGGAAGTTCCACGCGAGCGGTGTATCTCTCGCTTTACTTTATCCAACATTCTCTTTACACGGTCTTTGGCTGGTCTTGTCAGCAGAGTGCCATTGAATTTGCGGACATTGAAGCCGAGGAAGTCAAAACCGTCGTCTATATGGGTTATCAGCGTTTTTTCTTCGGATAAGGTGAGGCCTCTTTCCGCAAGAAACGATGCAACCAACGGTTTGACTTTCTGTTCCAGCAGCTCCTTTGATTCGCCCGTGATAATGAAATCATCTGCAAACCTGACAAGTCTTACTTTCGAACAATACCACCCCGTAGAGCCTTCTTTGTGTCTCCAAGGGAAGTTGTCTTCGAGTAATTTCTGTAATCCATCAAGTGCCATATTAGCAAGCGTTGGCGATATGATACCACCTTGCGGTGTACCCTCGTCTGTCGGGAAGACTTCGTTTTCAAAGATATAACCACATTTAAGCCATTTTCCTAATATGGTTTTATCCATTGGGATATGCTTCATCAGCCAATCGTGGCTGATGTGGTCAAAGCACCCTTTGATGTCACCCTCCAGAATCCATTGTGGCGAGTACCCCTTTGCGAGAAGAGTATGGCAACGCGCCATTGCGTCGGCAGTGCCTCTTTCCTTTCTGAAACCAAAGGAATAGTTGTCGGCAGTTGTTTCCGATACTGGTTCCAAGGCGAGTAGGTAGAGTGCCTGCATCGCTCTGTCTTTCATTGTGGGGATGCCCAACGGTCTCTGTTTGCCATTGTGCTTTTTTATGAACATTCGTCTCAAAGGCTGGGGCTTGTAGCCTCTTCTTCTGAGTGTGAAGATGGCTTTGTATTTCGATTTCGGAGTCGACCATAATACCTTGTCAACGCCCGAAGTCTTTTTGCCATCATTTGAAGTGACACGCTTTACTGCCAATGCCTTGGCGTAAAACGAGTGGGTAAGAGTCCATTGCAAGGCCTTCACCTTGCCGAACTTACCTTCTTTCTGAGCTTTTACAATACGCGCTTGTAGCTTACTGACCGCTTTCTCACACTTGTTCCAATCAATGTTTTCCCAAGTTGATTCCTTGTGGTCAGAAGATGCACACGAGTTTTTAGGCTCGTCCATTTGCTTTTCTCCTTTCATAAGTTCTAAAAGTTATCTTGTAAAATGTTACCATATCGGAAGTCTGCACACTTTCGTGTCGGATGATGTGGCTCTCTGCCATACATGGCAATGAGGTCAATCCGTATCCGCTCCGTTACAGAGCGGCGTTCGCTTTTTCCGATTTTCCTTTACCTACATACCATTGTGCCTCCCTTGCGTTCGGCCTACCATGATTGCTCATGGAGATATATAGGCTTACCGTGTTCTGCATCAGTGCCAATGACGGTTTAGGCTCTGCCTCTCCACCGGTGGCTCTGTTGTTCGCGTAACCCCAAAATCCACAGGGTTATCCGGCCACACACCGTTTTGGTTCAAGCTTGTAAGCATTCGTAAGCTTGTTCGACTTAACGATGGTTCTGACAGTTCACTTGCGTTAGCCATGCCGTCAAGCCAAGCTCCCCAACCGCATAATGCTTGCGGTTCTTGAAGTCCCCTCACGGTTCATTCTCGACCCTTTCGGGAGGGTTACCTTGTCCGAGCAGCTTGGTACATCATAAGACGCACCTGCCGTAGGCTACTATTGGCGAAACAATAGGTCAACTCTTTTCACTCCTCTGAGTGAACGGCTGACAACCACTGATGCAACTTTTCACGTCACACGAATTTGTAGTCATACACATAAAGCCCGAAGCCCTTTTCTATCTGCTGTTTGATGAAATTATTGACCACCGCGAATGACTTGCCGGAACCGGGAGTGCCGAGGACTATCGAGGCTCTGAACGGGTTGACTACATTTATCCATCCCTTGTTCCACCGCTTTTTGTAGTAAAAGCGTGTGGGTAGGTTTACTGAATATTCATTCTCCATCAGCTTGGTCTCCTGCATGAACGATTCGTTTTCCTCGTTGAAACGGTCGTCCATCATGTTGTTCTTCAGCAGACGGCTCATCCACACCCCTCCGAGCAGCAGGCATACATATCCCGATATGGTGGTGAATATATAGGTGTAGTACCAACCGATAGACACCATCCACCAATCAAGGAAAAACAGTACGGCACCAATGGAGATTATGAGCCATATCTGGCCCCACTTTATTTTCTCGTTCTTGACACCTTTTGTGCCGAAACAAGATAGAGTCAATAATAGCAGCGTCCACCATTTTGCGTTCCACGGATTGTGGAACAGGCTCCCGGCTTCGTCAAGACCGCGAAGAACCTTCATGGTCTGCGGGTGGAACTCCCAGCCCGACACAAGGGGCTGGCAGAACCAGTAAATGTTTGCAACCAGCACGGCTATGCTGACACCACGGAGAAGATCCATGATTTTCGACAACGCCCTGAGGTCATCTTCCTGTTGTGACATAATAAATCTTGTGTTTTGAGTTTGACAAATTATAGTTTGGGGCCACGGCGTTTTTTCTTCCTGCGCCGCTGCATCTCGCGGTAGAAGGCTTCCTCCTGCGGGTCGAATCCGGGACCAGTCTGGAACAGGTCAAGACCGGGGAGTGTCGGCGCATCATCGTAAGCGGAAGAATTGTTCTGCCGTGTCTGGGATTGAGGCTGGCTTGGGGATGTTCCGGAACCTCTGCCACTTGTTGCACTTTGTCCTCCGTTTGTTGTGCTGGACTGTGAATTGCCGGATTGACTGTTGTCCTGCGGAGGCTGTCTGGTATCAGGTGTTGATTGCATATCCGGCTGTGGCTGCTGAACATCCGGTGCAACGGGTATAACCGAAGGCTTTTCTTCGGCGGTGAACCACTTTTCGAGTGAGTTGGCGGAGAACTCCTTGCCCAGACGCGAACCGTTGAGAACCGTCCCTGTATTGTGGTCTATGAATGTCGCGCCGTATATGCGCCCGTTATCGGTATAGCGCAGGATAAGGTCAATGTTCCGCTCTTTGAGCTTGGCGATGAAATCGTCCTTGCTCGAAGATTGCGCCAAAGCCTCCGATACAGTTTGCTTTGTCGGACGGATGTCGATTTTGTCTTTCGCCCTCTCCATTCTTCCGTCAATCGCAGTGCGGCTGGCGAACTTGCCGAGGCGCGATGCCTTGAACGGCGATGCGATAGTCTTGCCGTTGTCATCAGTGGCGAAATACACCAGACCGTGATACTCCCTGCCGTTGACCCTGCCGTCGGTCTGCTCACACCTGATATTATACAGACCCAGTATGGCGTTATACTCGCCGGTGGTCTGGAACTTGTAGCGCATACCGACCATTTTGACCGTGTTGGCAACCTGTCGCTTGATGTCGCCTGACGGATCAATCTTCTTAATGGGCATATCGGGAGTGATTTTCTGACGCTCGGCGGTATGCAGCCCGTACTTTTTCTCCAGCTCCCGTGTTATCTCCTTGCTGCGGTAGAAATTGTTTTTATCGGAGATACAGGAGCCGTCGGGACGGACACGGAGAGCCACGATATGTATATGGTGGCGGTCGATGTCTTCGTGTTTCACTATTATGTACGGCATCTCGGCAAACCCCATCTTCTCCATATACTCATGGGCGAGCTGCGTGTACTGCATCTCGCTCAGACGGTCGTCGGGATGGGGATTTAGGGAAATGTGCATCATCGTTTTCTCGGCTCTGGTATGCTGGGGCATCCACCGTTTGAAATCCTCGAAAACCCGGTGTATGTCTATGTTGCCGGAACCGTCATTATAGATTTTGTTGGTGTCGAGGACTCGACCCTTCTCCTTGTTTATCTTTTCGCCGTTGTACGAAAGTGCGCCGTAAAGAGAGCTTCCTAAAGAGATTTTTGCAACCATCGGGCATCGAACTCTTTGGCGAGTGCGACAATCTCGCGGTTGACTTTTACTATCTCCACGGCGGTCTGCTCTAACTTGTAAAGCAACGACAAAGCCTTTTTCTCGGTGAAATGCTGTTTGAGCATATCGACGAACTTGTCATAGTCGATCACGAATGTACGGTAAAGCGCGTTGAGCGATGAAAGCCTGTCTATGAAGATGCGGGTGTTGTCGTCTATATAATGCACCTTGAATGGCTTGGAGAATATCCGCATTTTGACAAATGCCGACAGAGATTCTATGCCGGACTGCTCGTGCATGGTCTGGAGAGAGGCGTGTTCCGATGCCGAAAAATTGACAGAGCATCGGAAAGCCGTGGCGTCTATCTTTGGATGACGCCCGGTCTTCTTAAAATTCTGTTTCATAAAAACGGGGATTAAGTGGTTTGGAGAAATTCACGGTGTATTACTGCACCGCAGGTTCTTTTGGCGATTACGACTTTGGAGTAATCGCAGGCTCCATGCACATGGCAAGGGTTTTCTGCTGCAAATCTTATTTCATGCAGCGGAAAACATACCTTGCTATGTTCATGTGAACATCTCTATGATATTGAGAAATATGACAGCGGGAACAATCCGGTTATGACGGATGAAATAATGGAACCAGCGAGGTAATTCATGGCTGACCGGACCGGTCCTGACGGTCGGGGCATATTATTTCGGCACTGTCTGACATCTTTGTCGTGCGCCGGGCCTGATTCCTGCGGTTCGCTGTCACCGCATTTATAACAATGTATCCGTGCGCCCCGGTTTTCCGTCGAATGAAAAGTAACGCAAAGTAGCGCAATCGTTACGCAAAGTAGCGCAAAATCAGATGGTTGTAAATCTTTTTGTGATTTGTCCTCGTTTAACTTGCACAGAGGCTCGAATGACAGAGGCGATGCAGGAACGATAATCGGAACACTGATTCTTTCCTCAATACAATCATTGATTTCTTCATTCTCTGTAGTGAGTTTTCTGCCACAGGCATTGCAACCTTATCCGTCATGCCCTCACCTGCACGCAGGTGTGTATGAGTGATAAAGTGAGTTTGTTGTCCCATGTGTGAAAGTGTGAAATAATGATTGAATGACAACACACTCCTGCACGCAAAGCATAACGGGAATGAAACGGTTGCAAACCACAATACAGACGCCATGCACCGCTGACCATATTATAACAAGACCGGTCCTGTGAGTCAGCGAATGTGCTTTCTGCCCGGACACGGCTATCAAGCCGGGGGAAATTCCATACGGAAATGGCATGATAATCCACCCGAATCATTAACATTAAAACGCGAAAATTATGAGCGAACCAGTTTTCGTTGCCTTTGCCACGCAGAAAGGTGGCGCGGGCAAGTCAACCCTCACAGCTCTTACGGCGAGTTACCTCTATTATCTGGAGGGCGTCGATGTGATTGTCATTGATTGCGACGACAGGCAGCACTCACAGAAAGACTACCGCGAGAACGACCTCAATGTTACCGGAGAGAATCCATACCTTAAAAGGGTGATGCAGAACTTCTACCGCAATTTCGGCAAGAAGGCATACGAGATTATTCTCTCCAATCCGGCAGAGGCTGCGAAAGTCGCCGTTGAGAGGCTCGACGAGGGCGCAAATCCGCAAGTGGTGTTTTTCGACATCACCGGTACGGTGAACGATATAGAAATCGTGAAACTCCTGTCAGTGATGGACTATCTTTTCGTGCCGATAACCACCGACACCGCCGACATGAAAAGTTCAATCCGCTTCGCCAGCCATGTGGTGAACAACATGATCACCACAGGCAAAACGAAAATCAAGGAGGTGAACCTTGTCTGGAACCGTGTGCCGTCAAAGGCCAAAACCCGTCTTTGCGGCATCATCGACAACTATCTTGATGAGCTTGGGCTGCACTCTCTCGACACGGTGCTTGCAAACAGCTCCAGATTTTTCAAGGACGGTGCCGCAGTCGGAAAAGTCGGAATGTTCAGGTCAACAATGTTGCCTCCCGACAAGCGTCTGCTGAAAGGGAGCAATCTGCCGGAGCTTGTTGCCGAGATCCGCAAGATAATAAATGTCTGAACAGTATGGCGAAAAAGGATATAACCAGTGGCTTCGACACGCAGGACGCGCAGGATTTCCTTGACGGCTACCGTGAGGACGCGATGCCATCCTACCGTAAAGCCAAGAGGGAGCCTCCCGCCACTGAATCGCCTCCTGTCGAGGTGAAAGATGAGTTGGCGAGAAAGCCCGTCACACCCGACCGCACGAAAGAGGAAGATGAATATCTGCGCACTTTCGTTGAGGGATGTCCCATAGATGCCTTTAACAAGAAAGGCCGTCAGGTCATGGTGGTAAACGAGTTCCGGCACAAGATACTGAAGATACAGGCTTTGTTCAATGAAGACCTGTCAATCGCCCAGTATGTGCATAATGTCCTCGCGGAACACTTCCGGGAAGTCGAGCCGATATTGCAGAGCCTGTATCAAAAAAGTAAACAATTCTAAAATGATGAAATCAACATGAACAATCCGAAATACTGTGATTTGCGCGTCTGCGCAAAAGCGTCGGAAGAAGTCGGAACAGACTTCCATGACGAGGCAGCGGTCAAAGCGTACCGCTCCGAGTTCCTCGCCCCCTATACCGTCGGGGCGCGAAAAGGAATATTCGTTCCCCGTGAGCTTGTCAACAAACTCGCAAAGACGGTGGCCCTGTTCGACGACAGAGACCTGACAATCGGGGCATACGTTACCAATATCATAATCTCTCACCTTGTAGCCAACAGGGATGTCATCAACGAACTGACAGACCGCGGCTCTAAAACTGTAACGCTATGAGTGATACCGTATTCATCATCTTCATGTTCTCGTTAGTTGCAGCCAATATCGTTTTCTGCATCTTGGTTTTATCCGGCGACAAAAGAGACAAGAAGGATGTCGGAACCATTCTCAAAGCCAGTGATGACATGATTACAGGGCTTGAGCGTTTCATGGACAGCTTTCCGAAAATGACAGAAGAATTTGTCTCTGATGTTACACCCGCGATTGACAGTTACATCAAAGAGCGTGTAGAGGCCTACATTCAGGCAAGTGCGGTAGTCATGCCGACCGTAACTGACATTCAGGAGCCGGATCCAATCCGAGAGCCAGATACCAATTTCGGCACCGATAGAGTGCGCTACAGTGGTGAATCCAATCCGGACTATAAGCCGCTGACAGAAGGAGTGGCTTTTGAAGAAATAGAAGCTGCCATCGAAAATGCGTGTGCCCCGGAACTATACAAGGATACTTTTCTCCACGAGCCTGAAAAAGCGTTCAGAGCATCAACGGGAAAGCAGGTCAATATCCGACCGGAATATCATCGGAACATATTGCTGATTCTTGAAGCGGCAGGATGTGACTGTGTTACATTAACGGGATTCCTTGACAATGTGCTGGCTCACCATTTCAAAAATTATGGTAACAATATCGGAAAGATAATAAATTCCCGTTTCACCAATCCTGAAAGCCTATGACCGGATTTGAAATATTCGTAGTGGGAGGCATACTGGCGTGTAATGCTGTCCTTGTCGGTTATCTGGTTATGGATAAGCGCAGACCCAAGTCCACCGAGAAGAATGAGAACGGCGTTGCCGCTGACAGTTTAGGGCAACAGCCGGATGTACCGATGCCGGAGACTGAAAACAAATCTCTGGTAGGCGCAAGTTCATTCGATATTGACAGTCTGGAGGCAAGGATGATGAAAGTCATAACCGACACTGTTACCGAGACTTTACCTAAAGTGGTTAAAAGTATGATTGGCGACGTGAATTTCAAGGATGTCGAATTTGCCGAAGAAACGCCCGATATGCCGGAACAGCAGACAACACAGTCTCCAAAATTCACACCACTGTCGGCTGCCGAGACAGATACGGCATTTGATGTTGACATCCGCGATGTTGAGGATTCCGGTCCCTCCGCGCCTACGGCGACAGGAATTCCGCTCGATGAACTGGAGGAAAAAATCAATACCGCCATGAATCCCGACGCGACACCCGAACAACAGGCAGAGGCCGGTAAAATCCTATCTGACCTACGGGATACGGAGTTGATGGAGCGTCTTACATCGACTAACGATGATATAGACCGCCGCGTAAACCTCTGCATCCGAATGAGCATACAGGCTGAAATAAGGGAGAAGAATTCCGCTGCCGGATTACCTCGACCTGTCAAAAAAGTGTCGGCGGTCAAAACCGTTACCGTCAAGCCGGAAGATTTCAATCCCGCCGATATGCTGCCATAAGGCGCAAAACCACTAATCCGCGTCCGCAAGGACAAAAATCCAACCCCAATTTATCAACCCGAAGTGTGGGCTACTCCCGTCTGCGGAGCGGTCGGGGGCTGTCTGTGCTTCAAAAAATGAAACAAAAAGCATGAAAGAAACAATCAAGAATCTAAGAAAGACAATTTACAAATTCCTCGGAAGCCGAGGTTTCCAGTTCGCCGTACTATGCGTTATGGCACTTGCAACCGGAATCCGCGCCTACGCCGCCGGCAACGGCATGGCGGGTATCAACGAGGCGACATCAATGGTAACCTCGTATTTCGACCCAGGGACGAAATTGATATACGCCATCGGTGCCGTTGTGGGTCTTATCGGAGGCATCAAGGTCTATTCCAAGTGGTCGAGCGGAGACCCCGACACAAGCAAGACCGCCGCGTCGTGGTTCGGAGCGTGCATATTCCTTATCGTGGCTGCCACAATTCTCCGCTCGTTCTTCCTCTAATCATCTGAGCCAATGGCCGAATATGCTGTCAACAAGGGCATAGGACGGTCGGTGGAATACAAGGGACTGAAGGCGCAGTACCTGTTCATCTTCGCAGGCGGCCTGCTCGCCCTGTTCGTGGTGTTCGTCATCATGTATATCGCGGGCATATCACAATGGATCTGCATCGGGTTCGGCGTTACTGCCGCCTCAGCCCTTGTCTGGCTCACCTTCCATCTTAACGCCAAATACGGCGAACACGGTCTGATGAAACTCTCGGCTGTGAAATATCACCCCCGCTACATCATCAACCGTCTGCGCCTCAAACGACTGATAAAAGGAGGAAAGAAATGAGAAATACACTTAAAGCCATGACATTGGAGACAAAGCTGCCGATTCTCGCCGTTGAACACGGCTGCATCATCAGCAAGGACGCCGACATTACCGTCGCCTTCGAGGTGGCACTGCCGGAACTGTTCACTGTAACATCGGCTGAATACGAGGCCATGCACGCCGCATGGTGCAAGGCGATAAAGGTTTTGCCACACTACTCGGTGGTGCATAAACAGGACTGGTTCATCAGTGAACGCTACAAGCCGGAGTTACAGAAAGATGACCTGTCTTTTCTTGACAGGAGCTTTGAACGCCATTTCAATGAGCGTCCGTACCTGTCTCACAGATGCTATCTGTTCCTGACAAAAACGACAAAAGAACGTGCGCGTCAGCAGAGCAACTTCTCGACGCTGTGCCGAGGAAGGTTGACACCGAAAGAACTGAATCACGAAATGGTGGTTAAGTTCATGGAGAGTGTCGAGCAGTTTGAAAGAATCATCAACGACACCGGCTATATCAGACTGCGCCGCCTGACAGATGATGAGATTGTCGGCACCGACGACAAATCCGGTCTTATAGAGCGGTATATGTCGCTGACGATGGAGGATGTGAACTGTCTGGAGGACATAGACCTGTCGGCGCGCCAGATGCGCATCGGAGACAAGATGCTGTGTCTGCACACGCTGTCTGACACGGATGACCTTCCGGCAAAGGTAAGCACCGACAACCGATATGAACGGTTATCGACTGACCGGAGTGATTGCCGCCTCTCGTTTGCAAGTCCCGTCGGGTTGCTCTTACCATGTAACCACATCTACAACCAGTATGTGTTTATCGACGACCACGACGAGAATCTGGCAAAGTTTGAAAAGACTGCCCGCAACATGAACTCGTTGAGCCGCTACTCACGCTCAAACGCCATTAACAAGGAGTGGATTGACCGCTATCTCAACGAGGCACACAGCTACGGTCTTACATCGGTGCGCTGCCACTGCAACGTAATGGCGTGGAGCGACGATGCCGAGGAATTGCGCAGGATAAAGAACGATGTCGGCGGTCAGCTTGCGACAATGGGTTGTATGCCGAGGCACAACACCATCGACTGTCCGACGCTGTATTGGTCGGCGATGCCGGGCAACGAGGCGGATTTTCCCGCAGAGGAAAGTTTCTATACTTTCATAGAACCTGCCGCCTGTTTCTTCACTGCCGAGACAAATTATCGTTCATCATTATCTCCATTCGGAATAAAGATGGTCGATAGACTGACGGGGAAACCGCTCCATCTTGACATATCGGACGAACCTATGAAACGCGGTATCACTACCAACCGCAACAAGTTCATTCTCGGGCCGTCCGGTAGCGGCAAGTCGTTCTTCACCAACCATCTGGTACGCCAGTATTATGAGCAAGGCACCCATGTGTTGCTGATTGATACGGGCAACTCCTATGAAGGTCTGTGCAACCTGATCCACAACCGTACCCACGGCGAGGACGGCATCTATTACACCTATACGGAGGATAACCCAATATCTTTCAATCCTTTCTATACGGATGACGGCGTTTTCGATGTCGAAAAGAAGGATAGCATCAAAACGCTCCTGTTGACGCTCTGGAAATCAGAAGATGACAGGGTTACAAAAACTGAATCGGGTGAGCTTGGCTCGGCATTGTCTATGTTCCTTGACAGGATGAGGGGTGATAAGGATATAGTACCGTGTTTCAACTCGTTCTACGAGTTTATGCGTGATGAATACCGTGCTGAAATGGCACAGCGTCCTATCCCCATCTATAAGCAGGATTTTGATGTCGATAACTTTCTGACGACATTGCGCCAGTATTACCACGGTGGCCGGTATGATTTCCTACTCAATTCCAAAGAAAACATTGACCTGCTCAACAAGCGGTTTGTGGTCTTTGAAATTGATGCCGTGAAGGATAACAAAGAATTATTCCCGGTAGTCACCATCATTATTATGGAGGCTTTCATCAACAAAATGAGACGGTTAAAGGGTATCCGCAAGATGATGGTGGTGGAAGAAGCGTGGAAGGCTCTTTCTTCAGCGAACATGGCTGAATATCTGAGATATATGTTCAAGACCGTCCGAAAGTATTTCGGCGAGGCGGTTGTGGTAACGCAGGAGGTTGACGACATAATATCGTCGCCGATTGTCAAGGAAACCATCATCAACAACTCCGACTGCAAGATACTTCTCGACCAGAGAAAGTATATGAACCGCTTTGACCAGATACAGGAACTGCTGGGCCTGACCGACAAGGAGAAAGCGCAGATACTCAGTATCAATATGGCGAACAACCCGAACCGGCTGTATAAAGAGGTGTGGATTGGTCTTGGCGGCACACAGTCAGCCGTATATGCCACGGAGGTATCTACCGAAGAATATTTATGTTACACCACCGAGGAAACGGAGAAGATTCAGGTGCTGAACAAAGCCGCCCAACTCGGTGGCAGTGTTGAGGCTGCCATTAAGATGCTCGCCAACGAGAGAAGGGAGGGTGCCACATGAAGATACCTAAAGTGTTCCACCCGATACTCGGAGTGCTGACAGGCACAATCCTTTTTCTTGCCGGAATTGCGGTGTTGTCCGCAGTATTCGTGGCGACATATAAGCTGGTGCTATATGCCAGACCGTATGTTGTGGAAAGCTTTTCAAACTTAGTCAATCACTTCTCACAATGGCTGCCGCTATGAAAGTCCTCTATGTGCTGTGGGTAATACTGGCAAGCATGGCAGTCGCCTTCATCGCCGCTATTACCTTCCCCTTGCTCCTGCTTTACATCGGAGTGAGAATAATCGGAGGCATGGCCTCCAAAATCAGATAACCACAAAAATCCAACGTAAAAAAATGAGACAACTGAAATATCTATTTCCCCTTATCGCCTTGTGCCTACTGTTAGGCACGGACAGGGCAAATGCCCAATGGACGGTCATAGACCCGTCAAACATTGCTCAATCCATCGTAAATTCCTCAAAATCACTCGTTCAGGAATCAACGACCGCTCAAAATATGATTAACAACTTCAAAGAGACAGTCAAGATTTATCAGCAGGCGAAAAAGTATTACGATGCCCTGCAATCGGTAAATAACCTCGTCCGCGATGCCCGCAAGGTGCAGCAGACAGTCCTGATGCTCGGCGACATATCAGGCTACTATGTCAACAACTTCAAGAAGATGCTGACTGACCCCAATTTCACCAGCGCGGAACTATCGGCTATCGCCTCCGGCTACACCCGGATTCTTGAAGAAGCCAACGGTGTCCTCGGCGATTTGAAGCAGGTAGTCAATATAACGACACTGAGCATGACCGACAAGGACAGAATGGATGTGGTGGATGACTGCTACAAGGAGATGAAACGCCTGAAAAACCTGACGGCGTACTTCACCAACAAGAACATCAGCGTTTCATATCTCCGCGCCAAAAAGAAAGCCGACACACAAAGGGTTGTGAACCTCTACGGCGACGGCTCTGAAAAATACTGGTGATGCCTATGCTTTGCGCGATAGATTTCTCAAACCTCCACTCCATACTCCGGTCGCTTTATGATGAGATGATGCCTCTGTGCGGCGACATGGCAGGAGTGGCACAGGGTATAGCCGGATTAGGCGCGTTGTTCTTTGTCGCCTACCGTATATGGCAGGCACTCGCAAGAGCCGAACCGATTGATGTTTTCCCGCTCCTGCGTCCTTTCGCCATTGGATTCTGCATAATGTTCTTTCCCACGGTCGTACTCGGCACTATCAATTCAGTAATGTCGCCGATTGTGCAGGGAACCGCCTCGATGCTCGAAGGGCAGACCCTTGACATGAAAAAGTACCGGGAGGAAAAAGACCGGTTAGAGTATGAACAGATGATGAATGATCCGTCAACCGCCTATCTCGTGGATGACGCCGAGTTTGACAGGCAGATTGATGAACTGGGCGTGACTGAGATAGGTACCGCCGCCGGGATGTATATCGAGCGCGGAATGTACAAAGTTAAAAAGGCAATCCAGAATTTCTTCAGGGAATTATTAGAGATGCTCTTTCAGGCTGCGTCGCTAACGATAGATACGATAAGGACATTCTTCCTGATAGTGCTGGCGATACTCGGTCCGATTTCCTTTGCCATATCGGTATGGGACGGATTCCAGAACACTCTCGTCCAATGGATATGCCGATACATTCAGACCTATTTATGGCTACCGGTTGCAGACCTATTTTCGACCATATTGGCGAAAATCCAAGTCCTGATGCTACAAAACGACATTTCGGAACTTACTAATAATCCGAATGTTGACCTTGACGGGAGCAACACTGCTTATACGGTGTTCATGATTATCGGCATTATCGGCTACTTCACGATTCCGACTGTCGCTGGCTGGATTATTCAGGCTGGAGGCATGGGCAGCTACAACCGCTCCATCAACAACACCGCTATGACAGGAGGCTCGTGGGCCGGAAGTGTCGCAGGAGGTGTGGCAGGAAATGTCGCAGGACGAATAGGCAAACTCCTTAAATAGTATGGCTCAATCCTGTCTATGTCTAAAGACGGACTTACCGTGCTGTCATTGTTTGACGGCATGTCGTGCGGGGCCATAGCATTACGCGAAGCCGGCATTTCGGTGAAACAATATTTCGCATCCGAGATTGACAGACAGGCAATAAGGCAGACTCAACATAACTTTCCCGATACAATACAAGTGGGGAACGTGACGGATGTGAAGGCCACGGATCTTCCACCCATAGACCTTCTAATAGGTGGTTCTCCATGTCAGGGATTCAGTTTTGCAGGGAAACAGTTGAATTTCAGTGACCCGCGAAGCAAACTGTTTTTTGAGTATGTCAGGATTTTGCGTGAAATACAAGCATATAATCCCGATGTAAAGTTTCTGTTGGAGAATGTCAGGATGCTTTCTGAATATGAGAATATAATCAGCAGTCATCTCGGTATTTTCCCGGTTGCGATAAATTCCGCACTGGTGTCCGCGCAGAACCGTTACAGATTGTACTGGACAAATATCCGCATCAAGTCTGTCCCTGACCTGTTTGGCTCTACTCTCCATACCGACATTCCTCAACCGGAAGACAGGGGCATTTATCTCCGTGATATTCTTGACAGTGATGTTGACAGCAGATTCTATCTTAAGTCCGACGAGATTGACAAACTTGTAAGACAACGTGAATATGGCGTTCAGGAACAAGGCAATATACCGGATGAGAATATCCTTGACTTATGGTTTGACCTCTATGACCGCGACACTCCATTCTTAAGACATGATTTTGAAAGGATTGATCCGGATAAGGTCTCAAGTCGGAATCCGCTTTATCCTGCACCCGATATTGCGAGAGTTCCGATACAGGCGATCCAGAAGAATCATCTGATTAGAGACTGCCGTAATGAATCATCCTCGACTCTGGTAATCCCAGGTTCTGTCGTTAAACCCCAGTTCGGAGGCGGATTCCGTCCGATTGTATCCGGCAAAGCCTCCTGCCTTGTGGCATCATCAAGCAAGTTCGCCGCGATGCTGATTGTAAATGGCGATGACATGGTTATCCGTTATCTCACTCCGGCGGAGTGCTGCCGAATACAGACCATACCCGAATGGTATGAGTGGAATTGCAGTGAACCTCAGATATACAGGTTGCTCGGCAACGGTTGGACGGTCGATGTCATCAGCCATATCTTCCGATACCTGTCAATTTAGAATCAACAATTAAAATTATGGAATTTAAGTCATTAAAAAACATCGAGACCTCTTTTCGGCAGATAAGGCTGTTCGGCATAATCATGGTGTCGTTATGCGCCTGTGTCGCAATCGGAGCCGTGATACTCTCCCTGAACTTCGCCGAAAAGCAGCGCGAGAAAATCTATGTCCTTGACAACGGCAAGTCGCTTATGCTTGCCTTGTCTCAGGACATGGAGCAGAACAGACCGGCGGAGGCGCGGGAACACGTGCGCCGCTTCCATGAACTGTTCTTCACACTGTCGCCCGACAAGTCGGCGATTGAACACAACATCAACCGCGCCATGTCACTGGCCGACAGGAGTGCCTACAATTACTACTCCGATTATGTGGAGAAGGGATACTACAACCGCATCATCGCCGGAAACATCACACAGGTGTTGCAGGTGGACAGCATAGTCGCCGATTTCAACGACTATCCCTATCAGGTGAGAACCTACGCCCGGCAGATGATTATCCGACAGAGCAACGTGACAGAAAGGTCGCTCATAACCCAGTGCCGGCTTTCCAATGTGTCGCGCTCCGACGACAATCCCAACGGCTTCATGATCGAGGGTCTGACAATCCTTGAAAACAAAGATTTGATAACCACAAAACGAACATTGTCCCAATGAGTATAAAACAGAAAATCCGCAACCTCGTGGCACCCTTATATAATAAGGTGTGGCACGGCCCAAAGGGGAAAATCAAAGAACGGGTGAGAAAAGCCTGTGACGATATGCCCCACAAGCAACGCCTTATGGTCGTTACCATTCTTCTATCGGCATTTATCCTTGTAGCCTTCTTCGTGTTCGGACACGCCTGCTACAAGATGGGTGCCGGCCATTCTCGGCAGGCGGTCGAGATTGAGCATATCAGGCAACTGGAATTACCCACAAACAACACGGGCCATGAAATTCCTTGACGACCTCAAAGCGAAGTTCACGCCCAAGACTGCGGCTGAACGGGAGCGGCTCAAACGCCTCACGGTCTATACACTCCTTATACTGTCCTTTCTCGTATGCCTGTGGATCATCTTCGCCCCAAGCGGTGATGATGAGGCGGCAAAGGGGAAGGCGAACATGGAGCTGCCCGACCAGACTTCCGCCGGTATGCCCGATACGAAACTGAAGGCATACGAACAGGAGGCGGCGCAGAAAGACAAGTCGCGCAATGACAGCACAATCAACGCCGTATCGCTCCAGCTCGACACAGTTACAGCCCCGGCAACGCCGACAGTCCCCGATGAAATCCAGAACTCTGCGGCGGCATACCAGCAGGCGCAGGCATCGTTACAGGATTTTTATGTGCCGGACTATAATGAATCGGCGCAGGTAGCCGAATTGCAGGCACGGATTGATGAACTGGAGATGCAGAACGCCATGACACAACAGTCTCAGCAGCCCAACGAGATGGAACTGCTTGAAAGGTCGTATCAGTTGGCGGCGCAGTATATGGGCAACGGCAACAATGCCGACGGCCAGGTACCTCCGGCACAATCCGATGAAAAAGGAAAACGTAACGTGCAGCCGGTGCAGAACGTGACCCACAATGTCGTATCGACTTTGAGTGCCGCCACAAATGACCGTGGGTTCAACACCTCGGTCGGCATAAAACGCTCGGCAGGCAGGAACACTATCGCCGCTGTCATAGCCGGAGACCAGTCGGTAACCAACGGTCAGTCCGTGAAATTGCGGACAACCGAACCGATGTGGATCGGCAACAGGCTTATACCTCGACAGACCACGTTGACGGGATTGGCAAGGTTGCAGGACGAGCGTCTGGTGATAGAGATTACCTCGGTAGAAACGGGAGGCTCAATCTATGAGGTGGAGCTGAAAGTCTATGATTCCGACGGTCAGGAGGGAATAAACATCCCCAACTCTATGGAATCGGACGCACTCCATGAAATCGGTGCCAACATGGGCAGCACGATGGGCAGTTCAATAAACATCTCCACCGATGCGGGGGCGCAGATTGCGTCCGATGTGGGGAGAGGTCTGATAAACGGCGTAAGCCAGTATCTCACAAAGAAGATGCGTACCGTCAAGGTGCATCTCAAATCCGGGTATCGTGTAATGCTTTACCAGCCCGAAAACAAATAAACGACCACTAAAATCCAACGTAAAAAAATGAAACTGAAAACAATTATTCTTTCCGCCATCGCCGTCATTGGCATGGCAACACCCGCCTTTGCAAAAGGCAAAAAGACGGTCAATAGTGCTGATAACAACGTGTCGCCTGACACTGAACAGGTAACTACCAAAGCGACAGAACACGACTTGAACGTGTACGGTGATAATTACACCGACGGCGACAAGTTCAGCGGTCTTACCCGAAAAGTCGGCTTTGACCGCATGATTCCGCCTCACGCTCTGGAGGTATGTTATGAGAAAACGACGCACATCATTTTCCCGGCAGAGATTACATACGTTGATCTCGGCAACGAAACCCTTGTTGCCGGACTTGCCGACGGTGCGAAGAACGTGCTGCGTGTCAAATCGGCCTTCAAGTCGTTCAAGCAGGAAACAAACCTGTCGGTAATAACGGAAGATGGTAGCTATTACACATTTAACGTGAAATTCGTCAAAGAGCCGCTGTTGCTCAGTATCGAAATGACTGACTTCCTCCACGACGGCGAATCGGTCAACCGTCCCAACAACGCGCAGGAAATCTACCTTGAACGCCTCGGCAGTGAAAGTCCTATGCTTGTCAAGCTGATTATGAAAAGTATCTACAAGCAGAACAAGCGCGAAATCAAGCATATCGGGTCAAAGCGTTTCGGTGTGCAGTTCCTTCTGAAATCCATCTATGCCAACAATGGGTTGCTGTATTTTCACACCGAGCTGAAGAACACCTCCAACATCCCTTTCGATATAGATTTTGTGTCGTTCAAAGTTGTGGATAAGAAAGTTATTAAGCGAACCGCCATGCAGGAGCAGGTTTTGGAACCGCTCCGCGCCCAGAACTATGTAGTGGTCGTTCCCGCAAAATCCTCTGAACGCACTGTGTTTGCGTTGGAGAAATTTACCATCCATGACGACAAGCAGCTCGTGATCGAGGTCGCCGAGAAAGAAGGTGGTCGCCATCAGTCTTTCGTTGTGGAGAACGAGGATATTGTTAGAGCCAACGTAATCGACGAACTTTCAATCCAGTAACCTATGAGAAAAGCGATGTTTATCTTCGCTGCCATGCTTGCCCTTTTCACGGGGCAGGCAATGGCCCAGCGATGCCTCCCCGGTATGTCAGCGGTGGAAATAAAGGCGAATATGGCAGACGGTTTTTATACCGGCAACTCCCGCGACTGCGGATATTCTTTCGGAGTGTATTACTCGGTGTTCAAGGGTGGCGCGAACACATGGAGCTTCGGCGGCGAGTATCTCCAGACCTATAAGCCATACGCGGAAAAGGGGCGTATCCCCGTTGCGCAGTTCACTGCGGAAGCAGGATACAATCTCCACCTTGTCAGCGACTATTCGCAGACCTTCCATCTCTATGGCGGCGTGTCGGTCCTCGGTGGCTACGAAACGGTGAACTGGGGCAGACACACCCTGTCCGACGGCTCAACGCTACACAACGGCGACGCCTTCATCTATGGCGGTGCGCTTACTCTCTCGGCAGATTTCTATATCTCTGACAAAATCGCGCTGACAGCCAATGTAAAAGAGCGGTTTGTATTCGGCAACTCAACGGGGCATTTCCATACGCAGTATGGTGTCGGTGTAAAATTCATAATCGAGTGAGCTATGGGTATAAAGGTATTCGACCTTGACATACACAATCTGCCTCTTGCGGATTTTATGCGGGCTATGGGCTATGAGCCGACAGCGCGCGACGGCAACCGTCTGACATACGACAGCCCGTATTCCTCTGACGGCTCAATCGTCGTGGACACCGAAAAGAACGGCTGGTACGACAAGCAGGAGCCGGAGAAATGCTACGGCGGAATATACGACCTCGCCTATGAGATAACCGGCAGTTGCAACCGCTCGGAATTAAATCTTTTCATCGCAGTCGAGATGAAAAAGGTTATGGACTTCAAATGTTACGAGGTTCTGGGTAACGGCGAGAGTGCCAACGCTGATATGATACTGGCAATGCCTGTCAAGAACAAAGACGGCAAAAGAGCCGATGCCATGCAGGAGCAGCCGAAGGAGAAAACCCCGAAGCCCGGTCGCAAAATGCGCTTTTAGCCTATGGATATAGACGCTATCAAAGGAATATCCCTTGTGGATTTCCTGCACCGCCTCGGCTACGATCCGACCGGACGCGACAGCAAGGGTCTGTGGTTCTACGCGCCGTACCGCAACGAGCGAAAGCCCTCGTTCCATGTCAACCCGCGCAAAAATGTGTGGTTCGATTTTGGTACAGGCGAAGGCGGCGACATCTTCACGCTCGCCGGGGTATTGACGGGTAAGACCGATTTCGTTGAGCAGGCACGGTATATCGCCGAAAAGATGGATATGCCCGTGGCAGAGCCATACAGACCCGTGCCGTTTGTCGAGGAGCCGACATTTGAAAATGTAGCAATATCCCGGCTGGAGTCGCCCGCATTGCTCCGCTACTTAGAACAGCGTGGCATACCGAAAGAGATTGCACAACGCTACTGCGTGCAGGTTGACTACGAGCTTCACGGTAAACGCTATTACGCCATCGGATTTGAGAATAACGCACATGGATTTGAGCTTAGGAATTCATTTTTTAAGGGAAGCTATCCGCCAAAGAACATTACGCGAATATCCGGCGGTAATCCGCGCTGCAACGTGTTCGAGGGCTTCATAGACTTCCTTTCGGCTGAACGCCTCGGCTACAACGACGGCAACGACAGTGTTGTGCTTAACTCCGTGGCTAATGTCGGAAAGGCAATCCCGGTACTGGCTGAATACCCGCTTATACTGTGCTATCTCGACAACGACACCGCCGGACGTGCCGCAGTCGCCAGACTGCGCCGCGAGTTCGGCGACAGGGTGAGCGATAAATCCGCGCTCTATCCCGACCACAAGGATCTGAACGATTATCTGCAATCGCTCACACCCAAGAAAACATCAAAACTCAAACTATAAAAACCAGACACGAAAAATGAAAAAATCCAATAAAAAATCATTCGGCTTAATCGCCTTCCTCTCCCTCATAATCGCTGCCGTGTGCAGTCTCACATCCTGTTCAGACGACCTCGATGTGCAGCAGTCCTATCCGTTCAGGGTGGAAGTGATGCCCTACGCTGACAAAATCACGCAGGGCCAGACCGTAGAGCTGCGCTTTGAGATAAAGCCGGAGGGCAATTACACCAACACCCTCTACACAATCCGCTATTTCCAGTATGACGGCGAAGGCACTCTCAAGCTCGTCGATGGCCCGGTGCTGGTCAACAACGACCGTGTGCTTCTTGAAAGCAAGTCCTTCCGGCTCAACTACACCGCCAAGAGTGCCGACGCCCACAAATTCCTCGTGGTGGTTGAAGACAATTTCGGCTCTACCCCGTGGGAGCAGACATTCGAGTTCAACGGCAAGGATAAAGGCGATGATAACGGCGGCACTATCATCGGCCCGGTTGTCGGTCCCGTAACTCCGGTTTTGCGATGAGGAAACTGTTATTTTTCTTCGTGGCGTTGCTGTCCCTTGTGGCAGCAACGCCCGCCGCCAACGCGAAGCGGTCGATTATGGAGCTGGCGCCGTTTGAACGTGCCGTGCTGATAATAAAAAAGTTTGAGACGCTCCACAAACCGAAACACTGGCCCTATGTCGGCTATGGTCATCAAGTCCAGCCGGGAGAACCTTACCGCCGTGGCGTGCAGCTTACTGAAAGGCAGGCTGACGCGCTGTTGCGGAAAGACCTCCGGAAGTTCTGCGCTCTGTATTCCCAATATGGCAAGGATTCCATCTTATTGGCGTGCCTCGCCTACAACTGCGGTCCCGGTGTCGTCAACAAAAGCACTGTCCTTAAAAAGCTCAAAGCCGGCAACCGCGACATTTTCAAATCCTATATCGCCCACTGCCGCTATAATGGCAAATTCCACAAGCAACTCCATCAACGCCGCTTGATAGAATTTGCAGCATTATTCAATTGACAATCCATCCATTATAGATTAGTGTTAAAATGCTAATCTGTAATGGATATAATTTCTATGTCAAAAATTTTTAGTAACTTTGCGTATGGACAATATTACAGCCACAATATTAGATTACATCAATTCTCCTCACACCTTAGGGGCTTTACAACTTAATGGACCTTGGGGCTGTGGGAAAACTTTTTATATTAAAAATGTCCTATTACCAGAAATAAATAAGTTAGAAGAAGAACGGGGGGACACTGTAAAAAGGTGCGTATTAATGGCTTCATTATTTGGTATAACAAAAACGGAAGAGATTACGCAACGGTTATGGTTTTCTTTAATTGAGTCAAAACATGATATGCCCAAGAATCGTCTAAACTCAATTAAAAAGATTGGAAGTAATGTAGCTAAATCTATACCTGTTGTTAATAAAGTAGATTGGGATAGCATTATAACTATTTCTTCAGAATTAAAGTTAAAGGCTTTAGGCAAAAACACCATTGTTATTCTGGATGATTTAGAGCGCTTATCAGAGAGTATTGAGATTGAGAATGTGTTAGGCTATATTAATGACCTAATAGAAAATTATGGCTTTAAACTCATACTTATTTCAAATCAAAAGGAAGTTGAGAAAGTAAACCTTCTAAAATACAAAGAAAAAGTTATAGATAGAACAATTTTCTTTGATATAGATAAGATCGACATTATCTTGTCTATGAGTGAAGGATTTAACAAATTGCTTCCGTCATTTATCCGAATGGAAAATTGCTCCTGTTATCTACTTCCTACGGAAAATGATACCATCTTGCAAGAGTCCCTATCTAATTTGAGAACCATAAGGTTCGCTATTAGCCAATTTTCTCAAATCTTTAATTTCTACACAAACGGAATAAAGGACATCAAAAATCTCGATGAAATATGTTTAACAAAGCTAACTATAATATGGCGATTTATATTAGCTTTATCCATAGAGTATAAAATAGGAGCATTAAGTTATTATAGTGAGTATGACTTGGATAAGGCTATGATAATGTCCTATTTTAGTCATAACAATCAAGATAAGAAAAAAGAGGGTGATGCAGAGCCATACGAAGTTCAGTTTTTACACCGCTATTACGACGCATACGGCACTCGCTATATATTTATTGAGCCTATTTATAATAGTATAGTAAAAGGAGTCTTTTTAAAAGAACCTGATTTCTATAAAATTGATGAAATTATATCCAGACATTTAGGCATATATCGAGCGAAAACAAGTGATGATACAGCTTTTATACTTGATGTATATGAGAATTATTTTGTCTTCTCTAACGAAGATGCTCCAAGAAAATTCAATAAATTCCTTTCTTTGATTTCTAATGGGACTGTTGATAATCTGTATGAATTTGTTCAAGCGGCAAATTTTATATCAGACTATAAATCCATAATTGAAAAAAATGACACGGATATAATCTCCGCTATCTGTAAGGGAGTTGACATCTATTTTAATAAATTAGGTGATTCGGGAATTTCAGAAAGCGATAAACATAGGCTTGAAATGTCGTCAACTTCTTTTACTGAAAGTTGTGAAGGTAACGCTGTCTATAGCTATATATGCGACAAAATAAATGAGCAAGATAAAATTCGTAATGACAAAGAATTAGAGTATATTACGACATTATTTCAAAATGATTTTTTATCATTTACAGAAGCTTTTAAGCCTCTGTTTGTTCAAAAGCGAGTTAAATTTGATAACCGAAAACCGATTTTGCATCTTTTAGATGCAGCTATGGTAAAAAAACGAATTGCAGAACTTACTCCATCCGAAGTATATGAGCTACACGATATGCTTCATTTCAGATATATAGCAACGAATGGTCTTTATGTTCAAGATGAGATGGGGTTTATATTGTTGATGAAAGAAGTTGTTGATACAATCGAAGATATGTCTTTGCTATCTAATTTAATGAAACTGAAATATCTTAAATCTGATATTGCAAAAATTTTATCATATAATTAATAGGCAAATGTTATATCTCAGATATGGTAACTTTTGAATTTAATCCTATAGCCGATTACATCGTCCTAACGGTGAAATGTCCAGTGTGTGGTTCTGAAATTTCTCAATCAGTTAGTGTACCATCTCCAGATTTCTCGGCGGAAACACATAGAGAAAGTGTTAATCAAGATTCTGATGAGCTTTATTGTGAGAATTGTGGTAAAGAATTATCCGTGATACTTAGTTGTGGATATAATGGTGGTGATGGTGAGATTGATGATATTGAAGATGAGGACTTAATTGGTGTCGATCAACACTTCCCTGAAGAGGATTGGGACGATATTGACGAAAACTTTTTTAATCATTATATTAATCCCCATGTAAAAGATCTTGACGACTCGCTGAACCATCTTGATGAATTACCAGAGACAACAAAGAAAATCATATATAGAAATTTTTTTGCTAACGTGATTAGTTGTATGGAAGCATATCTTAGCGACACTGCCATACAAAAGATTATGCAAAATGATGATTACAAAAGGAAATTTGTAAAAAGCTCGCCTCATTTTAACAAACTTAGTATTAAGGGCTCAAATATATATGAATATTACGCAAAATTAGATACAACCATTCAAATCCAATTGCGTGAAATTATATATCATAAACTTGATGTTGTTAAAAATTTATACAAATCAACATTCAATATTGATCTTGGAAACATTGGAACACTTATGAAAGCCATTCAAAAAAGACATGATATTGTCCATAGGAATGGTCACGACAAAAATGGGAATGTTGTTGAGATTACCAAAGGAGATGTTCAACAGCTTATATTAGATGTTTCTAATTTCATCAATCATATAGAAAATGAATTTTTAAGATTACAAATTGATGAGTGTGCAGACTCTCAGGTGGCAACTCAAAAATTGGAAAATCCCTTTGATTAATTGAGAAGGTGCAATAAATCGGTAATGAGAATTTTACTTTGCCGCCTGTGGCGGCCGAAATTTTTTACAAAATCAACGGAGCGACTTCATCACGAGGTCGCTCCGTCTGCTATATTACGACTTGACAATGTTATATCTTTTTGTTCAGCCATTCATCACGGCGTTGTCTGCACTCTTTGAGTGTTCCGGCCACGCAGGAGAACAATTCCCCATCGGTGTGGCGATAGTCGTATTGGTAGAGCTTTTTTCGTCTTGTACCTGTCTCTTATACACATCTCCGAGCCCACGAGACAAGAGGCAATCTCG
>OJPW01000135.1_pt1 | contig 80709 bp, 80 predicted proteins | sample 1598571 | NCBI WGS metagenome assembly OJPW01 (sample SAMN03922493, study PRJEB24848) | human gut metagenome | isolation source: stool sample | host: Homo sapiens | place: Germany | collected 2011-05
TATCGTCGGCAGCGTCAGATGTGTATAAGAGACAGGTCCTGGGCCGCGGCGGCACGGATCACATCGTTCTCCGGCGTGTAGGTCTGGATGACGGCGCGGCCCGTCTTCGCGCCCCGCCCGGCGCGGCCCACCACCTGGGTCAGCAGGTTGAAGGTGCGCTCGGCGGCGCGGTAGTGGTCCACATACAGCGACAGGTCGGCGCTGAGCACACCCACCAGTGTCACGTTCTCGAAGTCCAGCCCCTTGGCCACCATCTGTGTGCCCAGCAGAATGGGGACGCGACGCTCCTCGAACTGGCGGAGAAGGGCCTCGTGGCCTGCGGACACGGTGTCCGCGTCCATACGCAGCACCTCCGTGCCAGGGAACAGGTCGCGCAGCTCCTCCTCCACCCGCTGTGTGCCGAAGCCGATGTGCTTCAGCGCGCCGCCGCAGTCGGGGCAGCGCTCCGGGGCGGGCTGGGAGAAGCCGCAGTAGTGGCACATGAGCCGGTGGTTGGCGCTGTGGTACGTCAGGTACACGCTGCAGCGGGGACATTCCGGCACGTGGCCGCACTGGGGACACAGCAGCTGGCGGCTGCTGCCCCGGCGGTTCAGGAACAGGATACTCTGCTCCCCCGCCGCCATGTTCTTTTGCAGCTCGTCATACAGCGGCTGGCTGATGATGGTACTGCGGCCCTGCCGCAGCTCCTGGCGCAGGTCCGCCACGATGACATGGGGCAGCGCCTGTTGGTTGAAGCGGCGGCGCAGCTCCAGAAGGCCGTAGTCGCCCTGCTCCGCGTGCCAAGCCGTTTCCACCGTAGGGGTGGCGGAGCCCAGCAGCAGCCGTGCGCCCTCCTGGGCGCAGCGGTACTTGGCCACGTCACGGGCGTGGTAGCAGGGGGCGTTCTCGGACTCGTAGGAGCTCTCCTGCTCCTCGTCCATAACGATGAGGCCCAGGTCCACCAGCGGCGCAAACACCGCCGACCGCGTGCCCAGCACGATGCGGGCCTCGCCCCGGCGGATGCGCTTGTACTGGTCGTACCGCTCCGTCATACGCAGGCCGCTGTGTAAAAGCGCCACCTGCGCGCCGAAGTAGGCGGTGAAGCGGGCCATCATCTGAGGGGTCAGGGCGATCTCGGGGACGAGGATCATCACGGACTTGCCACGCGCCAGCAGCAGCTGGGCCAGGCGGATATACACCATGGTCTTGCCGCTGCCGGTGACGCCGCGAAGCAGCGTGACACCGGCCTCGCCCCGGTCGATCTGACGCAGCAGCGTGTCGCAGACCCGCTGCTGCTCGTCGTTTAGTGTGATGTCAGTCGCCTTTACAGCGTACTGTTTTTCGGAGATGCGGTACTCCTCCTGCTCGCACAGGGACACCGCGCCCAGCCTGCACAGGTCGTCCACCGTTCTTTTCGCCGCGCCGGTGAAATACCGCAGGTCGTGGAGGGCCGTCTCGCCGTTTTGGGCCAGGAACGACACCACGTCCTTACGCTTGGCGGAGCGGCCCGCCAGGGTCAGCGCCTGTTCGGCGGGGACAGAGAGGGAGACGAACGTCACCACCCGGTCGCGGACCTTCTGCTGCTGCTCCATGGTGTGGGTCAGAAGGCCGGCCTTCTCCATGCGGCGCAGCAGCGGCGGCAGATCGTCGCCCAGGGCCTGACAGAGCTTGTCCTCGGGCAGCGGGCCGTCCTGCAATAGTTGGGCCACCGCCTGTTCACGCTCCGGGGCATCCGGCAGCGGCGGCTGGCGCAGAGACCAGATCTCGCGGTAGCGATACCACACGGCGGCGGGCAGGATGGTGTGCAGCGCATCGTAGAACGTGCAGAAGTAGCGGCGGCTCATCCACAGCGCCAGGCGCAGCTCCTTCTCCGTGACCACCGGCTCGTCGTCCAGCAGGGAGCGGACGGCCTTCAGCGGCTTATCCGGCGCTGATTGGCTCAGGGAGAGGATCATGCCCTCGCTGAGGCGGTTGCCGCGTCCGAAGGGGACCAGCACGCGGCAGCCGACCCGGCCCGGCAGCTCGTCGGGCAGCAGGTAGTCATACGCCTTGTCGATGGCATAGGTCGCCGCCTGCACGGCCAGCTTGGCCACCGTGGGCATCTCAGACCTCGTCTTCCTCGATGACCGGGTCGCTGTGGTACTTGCCCTCGGCCACCTCGTCGATGGCCATGGTGACGGGCTTCTCGTCCAGGTGCGTGCCGGTGGCCTCGGCCTCGGCGGCGATCTGGCGGGCACGGCGGGCCACCACGTTCACCATCATATAGCGGTTGGGGATATACTGGGTCAGCTTGTTCATAGCGGGATAGAGCATAGACATAGTGTTCACATTTCCTTTCTGTTGATGATCATATTCATACGCTCGGCGGGCTTGCAGTGCTCGGCGCACAGTATGGCGCGCAGCTCCTCCACGGCCTGCTCCACCGTGTCGTTGATGACAAAGTAATCGTAGTCGCCGGCCATCTCCAGCTCCACCTGGGCGCGGATCAGGCGCTTCTGCACCTTCTCGGGCGTGTCCGTTCCGCGGGCGGTGAGGCGGCGCTCCAGCTCGGGCCAGCTGGGCGGGGCAATGAAGATACGCACCGTCTCCGGGCGCTTGGCGCACACCTGCACCGCGCCCTGACGCTCGATGTCCAAAATCACGTCCTTGCCGCGGGCCATGGCATCGTCCACGTACATCTTGGGCGTGCCGTAGAAGTTGCCCACGTACTCGGCGTACTCCAAAAACGCATCGGCGGCGATCATGTCGCGGAACTCGTCCGGCTGGATGAAATGGTAGTCCACGCCGTCCCGTTCCCCCTCGCGGGGTGGGCGGGTGGTGGCGGAGACGGAGAAATACAGGTCGTCACGGCCCTGGAACAGGGCGTGGAGCACGGTGCTCTTGCCTACGCCGGACGGGCCGGATACGATAAAGGTCTTTCCTTTTCTCTGCACGCTCATACGTCCTCCTCCGTCATATCCTTCACCGTCAGGCCCAGCCGGGGCGCTAAACGCTCCGCCGCCAGGGCCGACAAGACCACGTGGTCACTGTCCATCACCAGCACAGAGGCCGTCTTGCGGCCAAAGGTGGCATCGATGAGCATACCGCGGTCGCGGGCCTCCTGCACCAGCCGCTTCACCGGCGCGGAGTCCGGGCTGACCAGCGCGATGAGACGGTCGGCGGAGACGAGATTGCCGAAGCCGATGTTCACAAACTGCATTCCGGCCACCTCATTCCATGTTCTGAACCTGTTCGCGGATCTTCTCCACCTCGGCCTTCATGTTCACCACGTCCTGGGCGATGGTCAGGTCGCTGCACTTAGACCCGATGGTGTTGCACTCGCGGTTGACCTCCTGAATGAGGAAGTCCAGCTTGCGGCCCACCGGCTCATCGCTGGCCAGCATGGCCCGGAGCTGGGCGATGTGGCTGCGAAGGCGCACCGTCTCCTCGTCCACAGCGATCTTGTCGGCGAAGATGGCGGCCTCGGTGAGGATGCGGCTCTCGTCGATGGTGGTGGATTGCAGCACCTCCTGCATCTTGGCCTCCAGCCGCTGACGGTAGGCCGCCACGGTCTGGGGGGAGCGCTCCTCCACCTTGCCCACCACCGTTTCGATGGTGGTGACGCGGCCCGCCACGTCCGCCGCCAGCTTCTCACCCTCCACGGCGCGCATATCATTATACGCTGCCAGCGCATCGTCCAGCACGGCGCAGATGTCGGCGGCGATGGCCTCCACATCCTCCTCCGCCTTGGTGACGGCCAGCACGTCCGGGAACTTGGCCAACACCTCCGGCGTGACTTCGCCGGGCAGGGAGAACATGGTTTTCAGCCGGGTCAGCGCCTCGTAATACCCACGGGCCAGCGGCTCGTTCACCGCCACCACCGCCTCGTCGGCGGCGCTGGCATCGATGGTGACGAACACGTCCACCTTGCCCCGGGAAATGGCCTGCTGCACGCGGGCCTTCATGCGGTCCTCGGCAAAGATATAGGCGCGGGGCATCTTTACCGTGCAGTCCAAATAGCGGTTGTTGACGGAGCGTACCTCCACCGTGATGTCGCGTCCGTTACGCATCTCACGGGCACGCCCGTAGCCGGTCATACTCTTGACCACTGGATCATCTCCTTTATTGTAATGGAAAGGGACGTGCGTCCCTGTATTGTCTCGTTCAGCAGAAGCACACCGGCACGCCCAGCGCGTTGCAGCACAGCGTTGCGCCGCACAGGCGCAGGCAGTCCGCGTTGCCGCAGGAGGTGGTGGTCATGGTGCTGTATCCATTGGGACGGTAGCCGCCCCGGCCCTCCGCCACGTCCAGCGCCCGCTGGTACTCCGCGTTGTCCGGGTCCATCTGCACCGCCGTTTGGTAGTACTGCCGCGCCTCGTCCAGCCAGCCACGGCGATAGCATACCGCGCCCTTGAGGAAGTTCCACTCCGCATCGTGGTCGGACTGGGCGTTCAACAGCTCCTCCGCCAGGTTCAAATCGCCCTGGCTGATGGCCATACGCACCCGCTGATAGCGGGAGGCGTAGCCGCCCTGATAGCCGTAGCTTTGGCCGTAGCTTTGACCGTAGCTTTGACCACCGGCGCTATAACCGCCGCTGCGGGCGGCCTTGCGCTGGGACTGCACCGTCTCGTAGGCCTCGTTGATCTCCTTCATCCGCTCCTGAGCCAGGTCGGCCAGGGGGTTGTCGTGATAATTGTCCGGGTGGTACTTCCGCGCCAGGTCGCGGTAAGCCTTTTTTACCTCTTCGTCCGTAGCGGTGCTGGGCACGCCCAGCACCTGATAGGGATCACGCATGATCGGTGTCCGCCTTTCGTATAGGTTCTTCTCTCTACCATCGATTGACAAGGGCAAGCACGGTTTTGACGGGCAGAAATGCGCCCATACTGCGTCAAGCCCCTTGGCAATACGGCAAGTATTACCTGCGGGCCTTTTCTTGTTTGGACACATTTCTGCTCCGACAAAACTGCTCGCACCTGCCAGCGATGTATTTTCGAGTGATTTTTGGCTTTTGAGACGCAGGCTTGCTGGCGCAAGCCAAGACGAAAAGGGCAAAAAGCGCCGGAAAGACACGCTGTCAGGCGTGCTTGCCCTTGTCAATCGATGGTAACCCTTTTATGAAACGTACCCGCCAGCACAGACGCGCCCACGGCGTACAGTCCCTCGTACACCACTGACCGTATCACCGGCGTATACACGCCGCAGTCCGTCAGCTCAAAGGCCGCCGCCATGGCCCGCACCGAGCCGTCCAGCGTGGCGGCCAGGGTCTGTTCGTCCGCCGGGGACAGCTTGCCGTCCACCGGGGTGAACCGCAGGGCCAGGGGGTTATAGCTGCCGCTTTTCAGGTCGTCAGCCAGGTCGTCCGCCGCGTCTATGAGGTACACCCAGCGGCCCAAATGGTACAGCAGCTGCTCTGTCACCCGGCGGCGGGGTTCGTCCGTCTCACCGGCGGCAGCGCCGGCCAGCAGGGACGCAAAGGCATCCGCCGGGGCATCCAAAGACGGGCGGCGCTCTTTTTCCAGCGCAGTCAGCCGGGTCAGGTGGGCCGCCGTCTGCCGGTCGAAGTCCGCCCGACAGCGCTTGGCCTTGCGGTAGGCCGGGGTCAGCAGCCACAGGGCCAGCCGGTATTTCAGGCCCCGGAAAAAGCCGTGGTCGGCCACGCCGTCCCGCAGCTGCCACCAGGTCAGGGTCACGCTCATGTCTGCCGCCGTGTCGAAGGCCGGGTCAGACCCGGCGCAGCGCCGGCGGCGGAAGGGATGCACCGCGCAGCGGCGCAGGCACGTCTCCCCTGTTCCGTGGGACAGCACCATGGCTAAAAACGCCAAGTCGTAGTTCAGGATCATCCGTCCGGCCAGTCCGTACCGCCGCCCCAAAGCGTGGCACAGGCCGCAGTATGCGCCGCGGAATACCTCCCGCTCCTCCTCCGTCAGCTTTCCATCGGAGGGCCGCACATAGCCGAACACGGGTCAGAATACCCGTAGGATGGTGTAGGTCAAACTCTCCTCCCGCTTGGCCTTGCGGTCGTAGACCACGCTGGCCAGGAAGGACAGGGCCGCCGCGCCGATGGCGATGGCATAGCGCCAGCCCTCCGTCAGGCCCTCCGACAGGAAGTAGCCCAGCAGGAAGCAGACCACCGGCAGCACGTATACCAAAGCGACCACGCCCAGCAGCTTTTTGGTGCTGCTCTCCACCACTACCTTCTGCCCTACCGCCGCGCCGGGGTCATTCTTGGCGCGGGCGCGGATGGCCGCGCCGGTCATGCCGCAGCCGGCGCACTCCTCGCAGTCGTGGCCGCAGGCCGTCTTGCGGGGCACGGAGATCTCCGCGTAGCCGCCGGGGAGAAGTTTTTCCACTGTTGCGATCTGTGTCATGCTTTCACCTCATGCCGCGCTTTCCGCCGAGGCGTCCGGCTCGGGCTGGAGCGGCGCGTTCGTCACCGATACCTCCAGCTCATACGTGCCGCGAACGGTCACATCGCTGAAGTCCGTTATTGTTACCGTCACCGGCACGGTGACAGGGCCGGGCCCTGTGACGGCGCTCATGTCGGCGTAGACCTTGATATTCTCCGGCTTTACCTCGGCGATCTCGTCCGCCACGCCCCACAGCCGCACCGTCAGGCCGCCGGTCATGGGCGCGGCGTACAGCCCGGCGGGCAGGTTCTCGTAGGTGATGTCCGTGGCCGTCAGCGTCGTCTCGTCGATGCCGTCCAGGGTGATCTCCACACGGGCCACCTCGTTGCCGTTCACCAGCCACGTGCCGTCCGGCGGCGTGACCACATAGCTGTTCTGCTGGGTCAGCTCCAGATCCTCCACGTACAGGGTGGCCAGGACGATCTGATCGATGCCCGCCAGCACGTCTGCCTCGCCGTTAAGGCGCACGGTCTCCGGCCTGATGTCGCAGATGATGCTGTTCATGGCTGTGCCGGGGATGCCGGAGAACTCCACCGCCAGCTTGACCTCCTTGGTGGTCAGCACGGGCACTTTTGCCTGGATAAGGCTGGCGTTGGTGCGGATGTTGTCATTCTCGACCAAATTGCCGTTGAAGTCGTAGAGCTGCACGTCCACCGTCTGCACCACGGAGCGGGTCGCGCCGGAGATGTCCACCGTCAGCTTGGCGTGGCTGACGTTCAGCAGGTCGTCACGCTGGGCGCGGAGCGTCAGCACCTCAGGGTCAAGCACCACGTCGCCGGTGAAGTAGCCCTCGGCCACCTGGCCCACCACCTCGCACTCCACCGGGACTTCCTTGGTATACAGCTCGCCCACGGTGACGGTGATCTGACTGAGGCTGGCCTTCTCCACGCTGACATCGGTACGCACCACGCCGTCCGGGTAGCTGGGCGTCCAGCTCAGCTGATGTACGCCCACGGAATCGATGCCGGAGGTGCTGGCGATGACCCGCACGTTGTCGCTGTTCATCTTCACCAGCTCACGCTTCGGGCCGCGGATGGTCAGGTCGATGGTGGTGTCGTAGCCGGACAGCAGCATCAGGTTCTTGTCCGCCAGCGTGGTGTTCTCGCCGGAGAACTCCACCGGGATGTCCCGGATGGTCTTGGTACGAAGCGGCGCTTTGTCCAGGTCCACATATACCCACATGGCGATGGCCACCAGGATGGAGATAACGATACGCAGGGCCTTGCTGCGGTTGAAGGGAGGCCGCTGCTCACCGCCGGTTTGCTTTTCAGAGATCTGCGTCATCATCGGTTTCCTCCTTTCGGTGCAGGCCCAGCAGCTCCACCAGGGAGCGGCGGGGCTTGTCCTCGCTGTCCTCCTCCGGCGGCATCAGCTCGTTCCGCAGGAGCTTGGACAGCGTTTCCGGCATCAGGTGGCGCTTGAGCATACCGCCGATGGCCACGGAGATCGAGCCGGTCTCCTCCGACACGATGACCACCACCGCGTCGGAGTTCTCGCTCATGCCGATGCCGGCCCGGTGCCGCATGCCCAGATCGCGGCTGAGGTTCACATTCTTGGACAGCGGCAGCATGCACCCGGCACCCAGAATACGCCCGTGGCGGATAATGACGGCGCCGTCATGCATGGGTGCCTTCACGAAGAAGATGTTCTTCAGCAGCTCGGAGGACACGGCGGCATCCAGCGTGGTGCCGCTGCGCACCATGTCGTCCAGCTGGATGTGCCGCTCGAACACGATGAGCACGCCGGTCTTGGTCTGGGACATCTCGCTGCAGGCGATGACCGTCTGGTCAATGGCTCTTTCCAGCTCCGTCTGCTGCTGGGCCGGCGTAAACGCCCGTAGCAGGCGGATGTTCTTGCTGCCCAGCTTTTCCAGGATCTGACGGATCTCCGGCTGGAACAGGATGATGAGGGCCAGAATGCCCACCTGCACCATGTTGCCCAGAATATAGGCGATGCCGTTGAGATGGAAGATCTCCGACAGCCACAGGGCCAGCAGGAACATCACCACGCCCTTGAGGATGTTTTCCGCCCGCGTGCTCTTGACCAGATCCAGCAGCTTGTAGACCAGGAACGCGATGATGACCACGTCCAGAATGTCCGTAAAACGCACGAGCACTAAGTAATTCCCAATTTTTTCTAAAAACGCCAGCACTGTCTCCATACTGTCAACCTTCCCGTATCGGACAAAAACTCCGCATAGAAATAGATATTAACATTATATAAAAAATATTGGGAAAATGCAACAAAAAAATCTTGAAGGAATCTTGCAGTTTAACGAACCGCCGCGCGCACCATGGCCGCGAAGGCCTCCACCTCACGGGGCGTGTTGAAAACGGACGTACTCAGTCGGATGGTGCCGGTTTCCAGCGTTCCCGCCGTGCGGTGTGCCAGCGGCGCGCAGTGCAGTCCCGCCCGGACGGCGGCGCCCTGCGCAGCCAGACGCTCTCCCATCTCCTCGCAGTCCCGGTCCCGGACGCGGAAGCTCAGGACCCCCGTCTCATGGGCAAAATCCCTGTCGCAGAACAACTCCACGCCGTCGATGCCCGCCAGCAGCTCCGATGCGTACAGAGCAAGCTGCCGCTCGTGGGCGGCGATGCGGTCGATGCCCGTCTCCCGGACGAACCGCAGCCCCTCCAGCAGTCCCGCGATGCCCGGCATATTGTGTGTGCCCGCCTCCAGACGGTCGGGCAGCTCCTCCGGCATGTGCTGCAGCAGGGACTGGGAGCCCGTGCCGCCCTCCAGCAGTGGCGCGGCCTCGTGCCCGCACAGCAGAAGTCCCGTGCCCTGCGGGCCGTACAGCCCCTTGTGTCCCGGCATGGCGATGAACGCCGCTCCCAGCGCCCTCATGGACACCGGCAGCATCCCCGCCGACTGGGAGGCATCCAGCACAAAGGGCACGCCCCGCTTCCGGCACAGCGCCGCAATGTCCTCCGCCGGCAGGCGGTAGCCGAACACGTTGGACACATGGGTGCAGACCACCGCGTCCGCCCCGGCGTCCAGTGCCTGCTCAAACTCCGCCAGCATGGCCTCCGGACGGAACAGCGGCGTGTCGACGACCGTCAGCGCCACACCCGGGATGCCGTGGAGCGGCCTGGTCACCGCGTTGTGTTCGTACCCGGAGACGATGACCTGGCTCCCCGGCTTCACCAGCGTCTTGATGGCGATGTTCAGCCCGTGGGTGGCGTTGCCGGTAAACACCACCCGCGCCGGATCATCCACGTCAAACAGCTCCGCCGCCAGGCTGCGGCACTGAAAATCCGTCTCCTCCGCCAGCCGCGTGGCGGGATAGCTGCCGCGTCCCGGCGAGCTCATGGCCGCCACGGCGCTGTACATGGCGCGGCGCACACACTCCGGTTTTTGCAGCGTCGTGGCCCCGGCATCCAGATAGATCATATTTCCACCTCGCTATATGCGCTCCCCTGCCGCTGAAAAACCCGCAGAGGACCTATTCCCAAGCTGCGCAGCAGCACCGCCGCCTCCGGCGCTCTGGACGCCGGCAGCCGCAGCACATAGCCGCAGCCGCTGCCGGTCAGTCCCACCGGCGCACGGCCCATGGCGGCGCGCATCCCATTCTGCGCCAGCGCCTGCGCCATGCGCTGGGCGTGTGTGACGGAGCGGGCGGTCAGCAGATATTCTTCCATATCGCACCTCCTCACACGCCATTTTATGTGTCCGCCGGTGCCGATGTGAAAAGCGGGAGCCTCCGGTCCGGAAGCCCCCGCCTGTTTGTCTGGTATGCAGTTACTTTTCCGTCAACAGCGCCACGGCGTGGCAGGCCATGCCCTCTCCCGCCCCGGTGAAGCCCAGATGCTCCTCGGTGGTGGCCTTGACGGACACCTGCGTCACGTCGATGCCCATGGCAGCCGCCAGACGCCGCCGCATCTCCGGGATGTGGGGCGCCAGCTTGGGCGCCTGCGCCAGCACCGTGGCATCCACGTTGCCGATGGCCCAGCCGTTCTCCGCCAGACGCGCCGTCACCTGCTCCAGAAGGCGCAGGCTGTCCGCGCCCCGCCAGCGCTCATCGCTGTCGGGGAACATGCCGCCGATATCGCCCAGCGCCGCCGCGCCCAGCAGCGCGTCCATCACCGCGTGGGCCAGCACATCCGCGTCGGAATGGCCCAGCAGCCCCCGCTCATAGGGAATGGTGACGCCGCCCAGGATCAGCGGGCGCTCTGCCACCAGACGATGCACGTCGTATCCATTCCCGATCCGCAGTCCCATCATTGCGCATCTCCTCTCCGGCGCAGGAATGCCTCGGCCACAGCCATATCCTCCGGCGTGGTGATCTTGATGTTTTCCCGCCATCCAGGTGTCAAGTAAACTTCCTTGCCAAGCCTTTCCACAGCAGAACAATCGTCGGTCAACGCCACACCCGCGGCCAGCGCGGACTGCAGCGCCGCCTTCAGGATGTTGGCCTGAAAGACCTGGGGCGTCTGCACCGCGAACAGGGTGCTGCGGTCCGGGGTGGACAGCACCAGCCCCGCCATATCCGCCACCTTCACCGTGTCCGTCACCGGCAGCGCCGGGGCTATGGCGTAGGTGCGCTGCCCCAGACGGATGAGCTCATCCACCTGCTCCGGCAGGATCAGGGGCCGCGCCCCGTCGTGGACAGCCAGATACTCCGTGTCCGGGCTGGCCTCCAGCGCCGCCAGCAGCACCGACTCGGCCCGGCTGGCGCCGCCCTCCACCACCCGGATGGGCTTGCGGATACCGGCACGGCTCACCAGCGCCGCCACCTCCTCCAGCTTCTCGGGCTGTGCGGCCACCACGATCTCGTCCACCAGCACCGCCCGATCCAGCACGGACAGCGTCCGCGTCAGCACCGGCGCGCCGCACAGCTGGGCAAACATCTTGTCCGTACCGTCCATACGGGCGGACTTCCCCGCCGCCGGCACAATGGCCGCGCAGTGGGGATGCACCTTTTTCTTCACGTTTTTCCGCATCCGGTCAAACAGCTTTCCCATGGCTCTCCGCTCCTGTCGCATCGTTTCGTTTTTATCAGTATACCGCATTTTTCCTTCTTTTACAAGGACTATTCCCTTAGTTTATCTGTAAAGACATTTCACTTGTCAGCTGTTAAAACAAAAAGGAGGGCCGCCCTGCGGCCCTCCCTCGGTCATCTTCTGTTGTGGGGATACCAGATCTTCTGCTGCTCCGCCGCGCGGATCAGCTCCTCCCGGAAGTCGGGGTGCGCGATGGAGATCAGCTTCTCCGCCCGCTCCCAGACGCTCAGGCCCTTGAGGCAGACGCAGCCGTACTCCGTCACCACATACATGGTGTTGACGCGGGTATCCGTCACCACGGAGCCGGGCTGAAGCGTGGGACGGATGCGGGACTTCATGGAGCCGTCCTTATCCTTGAACGTGGATGACAGGCAGATGAAGCTCTTGCCGCCCTTGGACAGGTACGCGCCCAGCACGAAGTCCTGCTGACCGCCGGCGCCGCTGATCTGCTTGGTGCCCGCCGTCTCGCCGTTGACCTGTCCGTACAGATCCACGTCCACGGCGTTGTTGATGGAAATAAAGTTGTCGATGGCCGCGATGGTGCGGATATCGTTGGTGTAGCTGATGGGCGCGGACATGCAGGCGGGGTTGTCGTCCAGATAGTCGTAGAGCTTCTGGGTGCCTGCGGCAAAGGCAAAGACCTGACGGCCCCGGTCGATGTTCTTCCGGGCGCATGTGACCTTGCCGGCCATGGCCAGATCCACATAGGCATCCACATACATCTCCGTATGGACGCCCAGATCCTTCAGATCGGACTCACAGAGCATGGCGCCCACGGTGTTGGGCATACCACCGATGCCCAGCTGGAGACAGGCGCCGTCGGGGATCTGCTCCACGATGAGCCGGGCCACCGCCTTGTCCACCTCGGTGGCGGTGCCGGAGGGCTGGATGCCCATGGGGTCGTTGCGGCCCTCCACCACCATGTCCACCTCGCTGATGTGGATGCAGTTGTCAAATCCGCCCAGACAGCGGGGCATGTTCTCGTTGACCTCCACGATGACCACCTTGGCCATCTCGCACACGGCCTTCACATGGGAGGCGGACAGGCCGAAGTTGAAGTAGCCGTGCTTATCCATGGGGGCCACCTGGAACATGGCCACGTCCGGGGGCGTGATGTGGTCGTAATAGTAGCGGGGCAGCTCGGAATAGCGCATCGGCTCATGGAACCCGGCGCCGCTGGCGATGTGGTGGCGCTCCACGCTGCTCATATGATGGGAATTGAAAATGATGTGATGTACCGGGTCCTCGATGTCGAAGATGGCCGGCTTCCACAGGCTGATGCCGCCGCGGACCTTCACGTCCTCCAGCTCCGGTGCCCGGCGGGCCAGCGCCTCATCCAGCACGCGGGGATGAATGGCGCAGAAGCCGTAGTCCACCCAGTCGCCGGACTTGATGACCTTCACCGCCTCGTCGGCGGTGGTCAGCTTCTGGCGGTACAGTGCCTGATAATCTGCAAAAGGCATGGTAAGCTCCTCCTCTTTCTTTTTTCTCCCAATTGTTAATTTTACCACAAACCCGAAGGATGTACATTGGCGGATTTGCCAATTATTGCTCGCGTTGCTTGTGTATTTTTTAACAGGTGCGGTGCGGGTATGAAAACAGCGGCGCTTATGAAAGCGCCGCTGTTTTATCACACGATCAATTACTCCTCGTCGCCCTCGTCCTCGGCGGAAGGAGCCAGCAGAGCACGGATGGACAGGGAGATCTTCTGCTTCTCCTCGTCGATGGCCGTGATCTTGGCGTCCACCATCTCGCCCTCGGTCAGCACGTCGCCGGGCTTTTCGATGCGGCGATCCGCGATCTGGGAGATGTGGATCAGACCGTCCACACCGGGCACGACCTCAGCAAACGCGCCGAAGGTCATCAGCTTCACGATACGCACGTTGGCCACATCGCCCACGTGATAGGTAGCCATGAACTTGTCCCAGGGGTTCATGCTGCGATCCTTCACGCCCAGGGAGATCTTGTGCTTCTCGGGGTCGAAGGAAATGACGTACACCTCCAGGGTGTCGCCCACGGAGACCACCTCGGCGGGGTTCTTGATGCGGCTCCAGGACAGCTCGGAGATATGTACCATACCATCCACGCCGCCGATGTCCACGAACACACCGTAGGAAGTCATGGACTTCACGGTGCCGGTGTAGTGCTTGCCGACCTCGATGTTGTTCCAGATCTCCGCCTGGGCGGCCTGACGGGCCTCATAGGTCACGGCCTTGATGGAGCCGACGACGCGGCGGCGGGCACGGTTGACCTCGGTGATCCGCAGGGACACGGTCTGGCCGATCATCTCGGACAGGTCCGCACCGCGGGGCTGGCCGCTCTGGGAAGCGGGAACGAACACGCGCACGCCCTTGACGTTGACGACGATGCCGCCCTTGTTCTCCTCGGTGACCTTACCCTCCAGGGTGGTCTTGTTCTCGCGGGCCTCCTCGATGTCCTCCCAGACCTTCACGGCGTCCAGGCGCTTCTTGGACAGCATGGCATAGCCCTCCACGTCGTTGACACGGATGATATAGGTCTCGATCTCGTCGCCGACCTTCACCACATCCTCGGGCTTCACGTTGGGATCGGCAGACAGCTCGTCCACGGAAATATAGCCGGCCTGCTTGCAGCCCAGATCCACCTGGACCTCAGTGGGACCCACAGCCGTCACGATACCGGTTACCTTCTCCCCTGTATTTAAAGTCTTGAAAGATTTGTCCAGCAGCTCCTCAAAGCTCTCTTCCTTGATTTCGTTGTTCTTGATTTCTTCGCTCATCGTTGTATATACCTCCTTAATGATGCCCGCCGGTGTGGACGCGCCGGCCGTAAGTCCCGCCAATGAACATCCAATAAAAAGGTCCGGTGTAAGCTCCCCTGCTCCCTCGATCTGGAACACTCTGGGGCAAAGCTCACGGCAAATCTCTGTCAAATGTTTGGTGTTGGCACTTTTACGATCTCCGACCACGACCATGACGTCCACCCGAGAAGCGATCTCCGCCGCCTCGGACTGACGCCTATGCGTAGCATCACATATTGTATCAAATAATTCTGCGTTTGTACACAGTTTTTTTAGAATTTTTTTTGAACTTTCCCAGATACTCCGCACGCAGGTGGTCTGGGCCACTGCCGTCAAGGGCAGATTCTGCCGGCCGGGGTCCTCCAGCAGCCACTGCTCCAGTTCCTCCGGCCCGGAAAACACCAGAGTCCGGTCCGACCAGCTGGCCGCGCCCATGACCTCCGGGTGGTGGGGCTCCCCGATGACCAGGGGAATGCGCCCGGCTTCGTCCGCCCGGGACACGATGCGCTGAATGTGCAGCACGTTGGGGCAGGTGGCGTTGACGCACCGGGTGCCCATTTCCTCCAGCCGCTCCAGCACCTGCTTTGTCTCGCCGTGAGAGCGGATGATCACCGTGTCTCCGGGACACACCTGGTCCGGCGTATCTGCTTGCCTGGCCCCCAGCCGTTCCAGCTGGGCCACCACGTTGGCGTTGTGGATGATGCTGCCCAGCATGACGCAGCCGCCGTTCTCCCGGGCAGTTTTCTCCGCCAGCTCCACGGCCCGGCGCACACCGTAGCAGAAGCCGGCGCTTTTCGCTTGGATCACCGGCATGTGATACCTCCCAATGCATAGGCCCGCCGCATGATTTCGTCGGCGTTGGCCTGGTATTCCTCCGCCGTGCCCTTCCGGCCGGTATACACCGGGCTGTATGGCCGGCCGATGATGATCCGCACCCGGCGGAACAGGCGCTTTTTCGTGTCGATGAACATGGGTACCATGTCCACCCCAGAGCGGATGGCCATCATGGCCGCGCCGCTCTTGACCTCCGCCTGTCCCGGGTTCTTCACCCGGGTGCCCTCCGGGAAGATCAGCAGATTCCATCCCTGCTTCAGGCTCTGAATGGCGGTTTTCACCGCCAGAATGTCCGAGTTGCCCCGATCCACGGCAAACACGCCGATGGCCTTGAGAATGCTGCCCAGGATGGGAATCCGCAGCAGCTGCTTTTTGGCCATGATCCGCAGGGGATAACCCGTCCATATGGCTGCCACAAACAAAATGGGATCCCAGGCGCTGCTGTGGTTGGCGCACAGCATCACCGGCCGGTCATCCGGCAGATTCTCCGCCCCCTCCAGGGTAATGGGGAACAAAAACCGCACCAGCGGCCCCAGGATTTTCTGTATCCGGACAAAATGCGGATTTTTCACAGTCCTGCCCGCCTCCTTATGGTATCCAGCAGCAGCCGAAGGCTCTCGTCAAAGGTCAGCGCCCCGGTGTCCAGCTCCACGGCATCCTCCGCCTTGCACAGGGGTGCGATGTCCCGGTGGGAATCGGCCCAGTCCCGGTCCACAATGTCCCGCAGCACCTGCTCATAGGGCTGGGGCGTGCCCCGCTGCTCCAGCTCCCGGCACCGGCGCATGGCCCGCACCTCCGGCGCAGCGGTGAGGAAGATCTTCACCGTAGCGTCCGGCAGCACCACCGTGCCGATGTCCCGGCCGTCCATAATCACGCTGCGGCGGCGGGCCTGGTCCCGCTGCAGCTCCAGCAGAAAGTCCCGCACTGCCGGGATGGCGGAGACCTTGGACGCGTATTTGGACATTTCCGGCAGGCGGATCTCCTCCGTCACGTCCCGGCCTGCCAGCTTCATCCGCTGAAGCCCTGCCTGGTCATAATGCAGCTCCAGCCGCATCTCCGGCAGGACCGCCGCCACGGCCGCCGCATCCGACGGGTCAATGCCCCGGCAATACACGCCATAGCCGATGGTGCGGTAAATGGCCCCGGTGTCCACATAACAGATCCCCAGGGCCGCTGCTGCGGCCTTGGCCAGTGTGCTCTTTCCGGCCCCGGAGGGCCCGTCTATGGCTACGGAATACAGTTCAGGCATATTCATTCTCCTTCCGCTCCGGCGGCGCTTGTCCCCGCCAGATGCCCGGTGGACCAGGCGATCTGTAGGTTAAAGCCGCCGGTATAGGCGTCAACATCCAGTATTTCCCCGGCAAAGTAAAGCCCCGGAGCCAGCTTCGATTCCATGGTAGACGGCTGCACCTGGCTCACCTGCACGCCGCCGGAGGTAACGATGGCCTCGGCCACCGGACGCGGTCCGGTAACGGACACGGAAAAGCACTTCAGCAGCTCCTCCAGGGCCCGCCGCTGCTGCCTGGTCACGGAGTTGGCCTTCAGCCCTGCCGGGACCTCCAGCCGATCCAGCAGCACCGGCACCATACTGTGGGGCACCAGCCCGGCCACGATCTTTTCAAAGTCCCGGTTGGGATTCTCCCCCAGGTCCCGCAGAATACGGGCCTCCAGCTTGTCCCGGTCCAGCGCCGGCTTCAGATCGATGCACAGCCGGTATTTTTCCCGGTCCCAGTGCCGCAAATGGGCGCTGGCGGACAGCACCAGCGGCCCCGACACACCGAAGTGGGTGAACAGCAGCTCCCCGAAATCCCGGAACTGCACCTTATTCTTCCCGTTCAGAGCCGTCAGCTCCACATTTTTCAGAGCCAGTCCCTGCATCCGGCGGCAGTCGCCGTCATCGCTGACCAGGGGCACCAGCGACCCGCAGGGCGGTACGATCCCGTGGCCCAGGGCCGCCGCCATGCGGTATCCGTCGCCGGTGGAGCCGGTGCCGGGATAGCTGACGCCGCCGGTGGCCAAAATCACCGCCTCCGCCGGATACGTTTCCTTTTCTCCAGCAACGCCGCAGACCCGGCCCTCCGCCGTTTCCACGGACACGGCCCGGTCCCGGACCCATCGCACCCCCAGCCGCTCACACTGGCGGCGCAGGGCCCCGGATACGTCGAAGGCGCAGTCCGACTGGGGAAAGACCCGGTTTCCCCGCTCGGTTTTCAGGGGCACCCCCAGCGTCTCAAAAAACGCCATGGCATCCCGGCTGTCAAACCGGGCAAAGGCCCCGTACAGAAAACGTCCGTTCCGGGGGATGTTCCGCAGCAGCTCCTCCCGGGAACAGTTGTTGGTCACGTTGCACCGTCCCTTGCCGGTGATGTTCAGTTTTTTGCCCAGCCGCTCGTTGGGCTCCAGCAGCGTCACCTTTCCGCCGCTCCCGGCAGCGGCAATGGCCGCCATCAGTCCAGCGGCTCCTCCGCCCACCACCGCGATACGCTTATGATTCATCTTCCGTTTTCCCGAATATGTTGTATTTGGACCAGACATTCTCCAGCTGGGAGAAGGTGCCGGATACCTCCTCGTTCTTCTGCCGTCCCACTGCCACGATCAGCGCGTTCAGCAGGCTCAGGGGCGCAGCCATGGAATCCACAAAAGAGATCATGTCGCTGCGCACCAGCAGCGACACCGTGGCCATGCGGTAAAGGGGCGACATCTGGCTGTCGGTAATGGCCACCACATCGGCTCCCCGGTCCCGGGCGTACTCCACGGCGTGGATAGCCATCTGGGAATACCGGGGAAAGCTGATGCCCACCAGCACATCTCCGGGGCCGATCTGGCTGAGCTGCTCAAAGATTTCTCCTGCGGCAGCGTTCTGCACAAGAGTCACGTTCTTGAACATCAGGTGCAGATAAAAGTTCAGATACCCCGCCAGAAATGCCGACGACCGCACCCCCATCAGATAGATGTGGCTGGCGGTCAGCAGGCGGTCCACCACCCGGTCAAAGGCCGCCCGATCCAGCTGCTCAATGGCGGTGTGGATGCTGTTCATATCCCGCTGCATCACGCCGGTGAGCACGTCCTGCTCCTGCATCTGATCCCGGGACACCTGAATGCGCTGGAGGGAGGTAAGCCGTCCCCGCACCAGCTCCTGCAAAGCCCTCTGCATGTTGGGATACCCTTCGTACCCCAGCTGGGACGCAAACCGCACCACCGTGGACTCACTGACCTGGGCCTTGCGCCCCAGGTGTCCCGCGGTCATAAACGCCGCCTTGTCATAGTTCATCAGAATGTAATCGGCAATGCGCTTCTGTCCCCGGGAAAAGCTCTCCATCCGGCCCCGTATGGCCTGCAGCACGTTTTTACTCACCGCTTCTCGCTTCCTTCCAGCATTTGCAGCTCCTGCTGCGTCAGATACCGCCACCGGCCCACCGGCAGATCTCCCAGCGTCAGCGTGTGCTCCCGCACACGCTGCAGGCGCCGCACCGCCAGTCCCGCCTGGCGGCACATCCGGCGGATCTGGCGGTTTTTTCCCTCATGGATGGTCACGGACAGGGCAGCCTTATTCCCGTCCCGCCACAGCTCCCGCACCCTGGCCGGACGGATGCGCTCCCCCTCCAGGTCCCGGATGGCGGCCAGCCGTCCGGCGGCCCCTTCCACCGGGCCCGTTACCGTCACCCGGTATTCCTTCTCGATTTCGCGGCTGGGGTGCAGCAGCCGCTGCATCCACGCCCCGTCGTTGGTCATCAACAGCAGACCCTCGGAGTCCATGTCCAGCCGCCCCACAGGGTACACCCGTGCGCCGCAGCCGGACACCAGCTCCGCCGCCGTCCGCCGTCCCCGCTCGTCGGACAGGGTGGTGACATAGCCCCGGGGCTTATTGAGCATCAGATACACTCTCTCCGGCTCCCGGCTCAGGGGCTGCCCGTCCAGGGTGACGGTGTCCGCCTCCGGATCCGCCCGGTCTCCCAGGGCGGCGATCTGTCCGTTGACCTGCACCCGGCCCTGCCGCAGCAGGTCCTCTGCCGCCCGGCGGGAGCAGATTCCGGCGGCGGCTATGATCTTTTGCAGACGCTCCTTCACGGCGTATCCTCCCGGTTCAATGCAGCCGTCTCCTGCCTGGTCTCCTGGGCAAAACCCCAGTCGTACAGGGCGGCATGGTCCGCCCAGTCGTTGCCGTCCTGCAGGGTGACAGCCACCAGCCGCCGGCCGTCCCGTTCAGCAGCGCTGACCAGGGTCCGTCCCGCGGCTCTGGTGTATCCGGTCTTCATGCCGATGCACCCGGGCACCGTCCGCAGAAGCCGGTTGTGATTGGTCATGGTGCGCCCGCCCACCGTAACGCTCCGGGTGGAGCACAGGCGCGCAAAGGTATGGTTCCCGGCGGCATAGACCGCCAGGCGGGCCATATCCCGGGCGGTGGAATAATGACCGTCATCGTCCAGGCCGCTGGGATTTGCAAAGGACGTGTCCTCCATCCCCAGCTCCCGGGCCAGGCCGTTCATCCGCCGGACGAAGGAGGCCGTTCCGCCGCAGTGGTCCGCCAGGGCCGCCGCCGCATCGTTGCCAGAGCACAGCAGCAGCCCATACAGCAGCTCCTCCACCGTCACCCGCTCCCCGGGCTTTAAGTACATGGAGGAGCCCTCGGTCATGTGCTCCTGCCGGACGGTCACTTCCTCCCCAGGCGACGCCCGCTCCAGCGCCACCAGGGCCGTCATGATCTTGGTGGTGCTGGCGATGAGCATCCGCCGGCTGCCGTTGTGGTCATACAGCACCTGCCCGGTATCCGCGTCCATCAGCACGGCGGCAGAGGCGCTGGTGGACACACCCCACGCCCGCACCGGCGTCAGGCACCACCACAGCGCCAGCCCCACCAGAAGCCACATCCGTTTTCTCACAGAGATCACCCCATATCCACAGCGATGACCTCATTCTATTCACTCAGTACGTTTCTTTTTCCGCCTTCTTCTTGTCGATGAAGCTCTCCACCCGGTCCATGACCTGGGGCACCAGATCGATGACCCGGTCCACGGTGCCCACGGCAGGCAGCGCTACGGGCATCACCCGGGTCACGCCGTCCTTCACCACCAGGAACGCCACCGGCTCCACCTTCACGCCGGCGGTGCTGGCGCCGCCGAACTTGGGGGCCTGCTTGCCGTAATCGCCGCCGCCGCAGCCGAAGCCGAAGCTCAGCCGGGACACGGGGATCAGGGTCACGCCGTCCGGGGTCTGGATGGGCTCGCCGATGATGGTATTGGAGTCTACCATATCGCGGATCTTGCTCATGGACGCCTCCATCAGCTCCGTCAGGGAATTGTTCTTTCTCTCGTTGTTTTCCATGGGTGTCATCCTTTCTTATCGTTCTCAGGCGTTTTCGCACCGTCGGTTTCTTCCGTCTTCTGGACCGTCTGGGCCTGTTCGGCCTGCGCGGCCGCCTCCCGCAGCTTCTTCTCCTTCTTCCACCGCAGCAGCCACTTCAGTGCCGGGATACCGAAGGCAAAGCCAATGGCAAACAGATCCCTGATCTGGAAGAAAAGACCGATCTCTCCCTCTGCCCTGGTCTCCCGGGCGTTATAGTCCACGTCCAGGTGAATATACGGGTCCGGGATACGCATCAGCTCCTCCAGCCGGGGCATAAATGTCCACACCGCCGTGCTGATCCAGCCGTAGGTCTCGGCAGACGCCGCCGGGTCCTCCTCCCCGCCCAGGATCACCGACACCTGCATGGGGTCAATGCGCAGCCGCTGCCGGGTCTTTCTCAGCCCCCCCTGCAAGGACTGCCACAGATACGGCAGGGCCGACCGGATATCGCCGGGCGTCAGGCCCAGCTTCCGCTTCTCCCGGGGCGCTGCCTTCTGCTTTTCAGGCGGATTCTTTTTCTCCTTGTGCTTTTTCTGTTTTTTGGGCTTTTTCGGGGGACGCGGCACGATCTGCATCCGCACAGGCCCCGCTGCGGCGGTAACGCGCAGCTCCTGTCCGAAGGCAATGCGCACCCCTACCCGCAGAAACAGCGCCGCCACGATCAGTGCCAGCAGTATGCCCAGTATCCACAGTGCAGCCATGCGGGGATCCCCCTTCTATTGCTTATTGTTCCGGATCCTGAACGGCGCCGTCCTGGTCCAGCCGCAGCTGACCATCCGCCTCCAGCCCCGGAATTTCCGGCAGGTCGTCCAGGGACTTCAGATGAAACGCCCGCAGAAACGCCTTGGTGGTGCGGTACAGCCGGGGCCGTCCCGGCACCTGCAAACGGCCGCATTCCTCGATGAGGTGCCGGTCCAGCAGCAGCCCCACGGTATACGAGCTGTCCACCCCCCGGATCTGATCCACATAGGCCCGGGTGGTGGGCTGATAGTATGCGATGACGGTCAGCACCTCCAACGCCGGCTGGGAGAGCTTGGCGGGCTTGCGGATCTCAAAGGCCCGTCGGATCACGTCGGCATACTCCGGCGCGGAGCACAGCTGCCAGGTGTCCTCCATCCGCACCAGGCGCATGCCCCGGCGCTCATAGCTGTAATAGTCCGCCAGACGGCGCAGCACCTGGTCCACGGTGTCCCGGTCCAGCTCCAATGCCACGGCGATACGGTCCGCCGCCACCGGCTCCCCGGAGGCGAACAGAATGCCCTCTACCGCGGCCTCTATTTCCTTCATTTCCATTGCTTCCATGTTTTATTCCTCGCTGTCCTCCCGGCAGGCAACGGTGCAGTCGGCAGCAGGTCCCACCAGCCGGATGATCCGGCTGCGGCACAGCTCCAGCACCGCCATAAACGTGGCCACCAGCTCGCTGCGGCTGCGGCTGCCGCGGAACAGCAGCAGGAATCGGGTGATGCCCCCCTGCCGCAGGCGGCGGATGATCTCCCGCGCCTTGGTCTCCACCGGGTACGGCTCCCGCTTCACGATCTCGTCGAAGGCCTTCAGCGGCGGAGCCTCCTCCACCTGACCGCGGCGGTCCGTCACCTCCTGCATAGCCAGGATCAGATCCGCCGGCTCCTGCTGGTACTCGTAGATCTTGCCCCGTTCCATAGGCTCCGGCGGGCGGGTCAGCACGCTGCGGCCGAACTCTCCCATGGGGCCCAGCCGCTCGGTGATGTAGCGCACCTTGGCGTAGGCGTCGCCCCGCTTCCGCTCCTCCAGAGACTGGATGAGGGCGTCCATCTCGCTCTGCGCCTCCTCATCCTCCAGACTCAGCAGCATGCGGGTCTTGATATACATCAGGTGGGCAGCCATGGTGATGAACTCACTGGCCACCTCCAGATCCATCTGCTTGCGCTGCTCCAGATACGCCAGATACTGGTCAAGGATCAGCGCGATGGGGATGTCCTGTATTTCAATTTTGTTTTTGCTCAGCAGGAACAGGATCAGATCCAGCGGCCCCTCGAAATCCTCCAGCGGCTCGCTGCCCTTGGTCTGCACCACCCTTTCCAGCTTAAAGATCAGATCGTCCAACGGTTTTGCTCCTCAGAAGCCGACGATGCGGCAGAATAGATCGAACACCCAGCGGATGGCCGCGTCCAGCGCATTGCTGCCGATGCCTACGGAGATGATGATTACCAGCAGCACCATACCAAACTGCTCGTAGCGCATCAGCCAGTTGTAGGCGCGGTCCGGCAGCAGCACCGCCACGACCTTGGAGCCGTCCAGCGGCGGTACCGGCACCAGATTGAACAGGCCCAGACCCACCGACAGGGACGCGGTATTCACCAGAAACGTGAACAGCGTCTCCGGCAGCGTACCCGTGGCCAGAGCGCGGAGATAGACCAGCCGCGCCGCCAGCAGAAGCAGCAGCGCCAGCACGAAGTTGGAGACCGGGCCGGCCAGCGCCGTGATCGCCATGCCCTGCTTGGGCTTTTTGAAGTAGTTGGGATTCACCGGCACGGGCTTAGCCCAGCCGAAGCCCGCCACGATCATCATCACAAAGCCGATCCAGTCGATATGCCGCAGCGGGTTCAGGCTCAGCCGATGAGCCCGCTTGGCGGTGGGGTCTCCCAGCGCGTAGGCGGCCAGTCCGTGGCACGTCTCGTGGATGGTCAGGCACAGGAATACGGCGGCCAGCCGCAGCAGGATACTCTCCAGCGAGCCGAAGTCCAGCGCATTCCAAAGATTTGTCAGATATTGCAAAGGAAGCTCCTCCCTTTCAGAAACGCCGCTTTTCGATAGTTCTCTGTATTATAGCAAATATTCCTCCCGTTGACAAGGAGAAATCCCCCGTCTATTGTCACCGAATTGACCGGTATGTAACCGTTTTGTATCCAACTTCCCACCAATTTGTCTTTTCCCTGTAAGGATGCGTACCAAAAGGTCTGGTATAGTATAGGTACAAAGTAAAACGCAACACGGATCTGATAGAAAGGAGAACGCGAATATGGTGAAGATGAATACGATCGCAGGTCTGGTGGTTCTGTGCATGGTGTCCGCTGTGGCAGCGTTTTTCCTGCCCAACGCCGTAGGTACGGCGCTCTCCTTTGTGAGCATTGGCGCGGCGGCAGCCATCGGCGCACTGGCCATCGTGGCTTTCGTGCGGCTGCTCACCCAGCGCCGTGCGTTCTGATACAGGCCCTTCCACCTGTCATCCGACCCCCTCTATTCCCGCAGGTCAGGGAACGCGCAAGCGTTCCCTGACCCTTTTACATGGTTGCAAAACGCCGCGCCGCCGGTTATACTGACAGTAAACCCAATACAAAAGGAGAAATACGTATGAAGGTACGTCTCAACGAAGATCAGGAGATCGTCCGCACCATCCGTGAGGGCCTGCGCCGCACCGGCGGCTACTGTCCCTGCCGCTTGGCCCGCACCGAGGAGAACCGCTGCATGTGCAGGGAGTTCAAGGACCAGATCGCCGACCCCGACTACGAAGGCTACTGCCACTGCCGCCTGTATTATAAGGAGAAGTGACGGATACGCGTACAAAAGGCTGAGCTTCGCTCAGCCTTTTGTTTTATTTGCCCTTTATCAGCTCCCGCAGGAGCCCGATGGCCGTCAGCACCGTGCCGCCCAGTAGCATGAAGTCCGCCAGATTCCACACAAGGCTCCGCAGCTTCTTCCCCGCCCCGGGGAATCGGACGTAGTCCGTGACGCTGCCCCGCCGCAGCCGGTCATACTGGTTGCTCAGGCCGCCGGTAAGAGTCAGCAGGATGCCCAGCCGTGCCGGCGCCGTCCGCCGCTCCACATCGGGCAGCAGCAGCGCCGCCGCCAATAGCCAGATCCCCAGCGGTACCCACCGCAGGAGCCTGGGATAGCGGCTGCCCTTGCCCAGAAAGAAGCCCGGGTTCTCCAGATGCGTCAGCTGCAGGAGCTTTCCGCGATACCGCAGCTTTTCACTGCGGGCCAGCGCCTTCAGCACGCGGTCGCACACCAGCAGCGCCGCCGTGACACCGATGAGTATCCACATGGTGCTACCTCCTGCCCCGCCGGATGGTAAAGCCGAACACCAGGCCGCACAGCCCGCCCACGATGTGGGTGATCTGGGAGATGCTGTCCTGTTTGAACAGCCCATCCATGATCTCGCCGCCCAGATAGAAGATGACCACCAAAATCAGCGTGACGGGGATCTCGCCGCGGCGCATGGCGGTGAAGGAGGACAGCACGATCATCATGAACACCACGCCGCTGGCACCCAGCAGCACCGAGCCGGGAAAGAACACGAAATGCACCAGGCCCGTGACCAGCGCGGTGACGGCGATGGTCCACACCATGGTGCCGCTGCCGTACTTCTCCTCCAGCCCCGGCCCCACCAGCAGTATCAGCAGCATATTGCCCATGTAGTGCTCATAGTCCGCGTGTCCCAGCACATGCCCGAAGAACCGCACATACGTCAGCGGGTCGGACAGGGACGAGCGGTACACGGAGAAATACTGGTATGTAGCAGCGCCGTCCGTCCAGTTCCCCAGCAGCAGAGCCAGCAGGCTCAGCAGCGCGAACGTCAGGATCACCGGCGCGTTGAAGCGTATCACGATCTTTTTCAAACAGTTTCCCTCTTTTCAAACGCGATGGGAATCATTATACTATACGAAGCGGAAAATGTAAACCAAAGGAGGCACATAAATGTGAAAAAGTGGATCAAGACCGCGCTGTGCATCGTGCTGGCGCTGGTGCTGCTGGCGGCGGGCTATGTGGCCTATGTGTTCATCGGCTACCACCGCATCGGCGATATGTCCCTGACCCCCGTGAATGCCGATACGGCCGCTCCCTACATCCGGACCGGCACGCCCTACACCGCGGTGTCCTACAACATCGGCTTCGGCGCTTATGAGGCCGACTACGGCTTCTTCATGGACGGCGGCACCGAGTCCCGGGCCTGGAGCGAGGAGCGCCTGACGAAGAACCTCACCGAGATCGGCGCCTTCCTGCGGGAGCAGGCGGCGGACTTCTATCTGGTGCAGGAGGTGGACATGGGCTCCACCCGCACCTATCAGGTGGACGAGCGCCCCTATATCACCGACGCGCTGCCCGGTCTGAGCAGCGTGTTCTGCCAGAATTACGACTCCCCCTACCTGCTGTACCCCCTGACCCGGCCCCACGGCGCGTCCCGCTCCGGTCTGATGACCCTCTCCGCCGCCGGCATTACGGTGGCCAGCCGCGTGGAGCTGCCGGTGGAGAGCGGCTTCATGAAGCTGCTGGATCTGGACCGCTGCTATTCCGTCAGCCGCATCCCTGCGGAGGATGGTAAAGAACTTGTCCTTTACAACCTTCATCTCTCCGCGTATACCAGCGACGGCACCATCGCCACGGAGCAGCTGAAGCTGCTGCTGGCGGACATGCAGGCCGAGTACGACGCCGGCAACTGGTGCGTGGCCGGCGGCGACTTCAACAAGGACCTGCTGGGCGACTCCGCCGCCTGGTTCGGCGAGGCCGACCAGTCCTACTCCTGGGCGCAGCCCATTCCGGCGGGCACGTTTGACGGCGTGGATGTCACACTGGTAACGCCGCTGGACGAGAGTGCTCCCGTCCCCAGCTGCCGCAACGCCGACGGCCCCTATCATCAGGGGCAGTACGTCCTGACGGTGGACGGCTTTCTGGTCACGCCCAATGTGACGGTGGCGCGCGCCGTGGTGCTGGACACCGGCTTCGCCTATTCCGACCACAACCCGGTGACCATGACGTTCACCCTCTCATAAGCACTTGCAGCCAAGCGCCCATTTTGCGCGCAGCAATTCTTTTTCAGCAGACTGAAGCGGGCTGTCCCACAGGGACAGCCCGCTTTCTTCTTCAGTGTTCCGCCGGGAATCCGAAAATGCGCCAGAACTGCTGGCCCTGCTGGGCCGTCACCGTGGCACAGCACCAGGAGCCGAACATAAAGCTGGGGCAGCTGTCCTCCCCCTTCAGCACCGACACGGTGCGCCCGTCGTCGAACGTCACCGTCAGTCTTGCGCCGAAACCGCAGGCGGCAGCTCCTCCGGTGCAGGACGCCCCCATCAGCATCTCCTGCAGAGCCGGCAGGTCCTCCGCGGCGGCGTACCGCGTCTGCCCGTCCGTCCACTCCAGCCGCGCCTCCGTCATGTTCCCCCGGAAGTCCTCCGGCGTCACAAACGTATAGCCGCACTGCTCCGTCAGAATGTCCAGCACCGTGGGCGGCACAGGGAAATAGCCGTCTCCGGCGTACATCACAGCCTCCTGCCCCTCCCGTTCCAGCCGGGCATAGACCCGCTGCCACTCTGGCAGCACCACCGGCTCCTCGGCGAGGATGGCGTCCACCTGCTCCTGCGTCAGCGGCACCAGCTGCTCCGCGGAGTCGCCCTTCTGCCATGTGACCCGCCATACGCTGAGCCACGGCTTTTCCGGTTCCTGTACCGGTTCCTGTACCGGCTGCGGCGCAGGCGTCGGCTCCTCCACGGCGGGCGGCGTGTCCGGCACAGGGGTCTGCCCCCCGTCCGCCGCGGGATCGGCGCCGCAGGCGGCGATCACCGCCGCGCACACCAGCGCCGCCAGCGCAGTCACCCAGACGCGGGGCCTGCGCCACCGCAGCAGGTTCCGTATCCTGCCGCCGGTGTCGCCCTCGTCGAAGGCCAGCGGCAGGGATGGCAGATGCTGTCCCGTAGCCAGCCGCAGCAGCGACGCGGCGTAATCCGCCCGGATATTCTCCCCCGCCTGCCGCAGCACCGCCTCGTCACAGCGCATCTCCATGTCCCGCCCCGCCAGCGCGAAAGCCAGCCACACAAACGGGTCAAACCAGTGTATGCAGAGTGCCGTAAAGTACAGAAACTTTACAACATGGTCCCATCTTTTTATGTGATACCGCTCGTGGAGCAGGATGTAGGGCCGCTCCTCCTCCGTCAGGGAGGCGGGCAGGAATATCCTGGGCCGCACCAGCCCCAGCACAAAGGGCGTGGGCACCCGGTGGGTGATGTAGACGTTCTCCTCGTACCACACCGCACCGATGAGCCGCCTGCGCAGCCGCAGCAGCGACACAACGCCGTACCCGGCCATCACCGCCGCACCGGCCAGCCAGACCAGCGCCGCCCACTCCCTTGCGGTCAGCCTCCGCGTCTCCTCTGCCGGCGCGGGAGCCGTATTCGCCGACGAGCCGCCGTCTGCCGTGTCGTGAGCCGTACCGGCCAGCCACGCCCGGCCCTCCGCCGGGATAAGGCGCACCGCCGTCTCCTCCGCCGGCTGCTCCACCGCGCCCCACAGGGAAAACGGCGCCTGCACCGTCACCGGGCACAGCAGCCGGAACAGCACCACCAGCCACAGCGCATAGGAGAACACCTTGGGCGCCCGGCGCAGCAGCAGCCGCACCAGCAGCACCACGATCACGGCCGCAGCGCCGTACAGGCTCATCCGCAGCACCGCGGGAAACACGCTGTCAGAAAGAACATGCAGCATCCCGTCACCCCCTGCTCTCGTCGATGAGCCGCTGCAGCTCATCCAGCTCCTGCCGGGACAGCTTCTCCCGTGCGGTGAACGCTGCCAGAAAAGCCGGCAGCGACCCGGAGAATTTCTCCTCCACGAACTGCCGGCTCTGTGCCGCGTAAAACGCCTCCCGGGACACCAGCGACGTCACAACACCGTCCTGGTTCCGGAACAGCCCCCGCTGGCACAGCCGCTTGAGCACCGTGTAGGTGGTGGATTTCTTCCACGCCAGCTCCTGTGCCGCCTGCTGTACCAGCTCCGCCGATGTCACCGGCTCTGTGCGCCAGATCATGTCCGCGAACCGGGACTCCACCGCGCCCATGCTGTACTCGCCCATTGCGCGCCCTCCTTTTGGTCTACATGGTGTAGTCTAACAAAAGACTACACCATGTAGACCAACCTGTCAAGGGCTTTTGGGGGTCATATCACCCGATAATCCCCGTGTACCGGCGGGATGTCGCCACCGTACAGCTTGAAATAGTCCAGGATCAGCTCGGACATCTCCGTGCCGATCTCCCGCACAACCGGGCAGCCCACATAACAGTCGTAGCCGCCGGTACCGCTGGCGCGGTAGCTGTTGAGGCAGATGGTGAACAAATCGTCGTCCGCCACCGGCTTCCCGGCCACGGTCAGCGCTGTGACCCGCTGCCCCACCGGGCGTGAGATGTCGTAGACATACGCCGCCCCGGCGTAGTAGTCGTAGTTGTAGTGCTCCACCTTCGGCTCCAGGAAGCAGTCCGACACCCGCAGGGAGCCATCGCCGTTCCGGGTAAAGTACTCCGCGCTGCGCTCCATGGCCTGCCGCAGAACGGCGCCGGTGATCTCCAGCACAGACAGCGTGTTGGTGTAGGGGTAAGCGATGAGCAGATCCCGCCGCCGCACCACCTGCGGCAGCCCCGCCACATCGTTGGCCAGGCTGGATGCCGACAGCTGGGCACCGCTGGCCCACAGCTGCACCGCGTTGAACAGATCGGCAAGGCCGCTGCCCTCCACCGCCATACGCAGCGGCGTATCCGGCAGCAGCGGGTCGCGGAGGTGCCCCACCACCTGATCCAGCCAGTTCTGGGCGCCGTGCTCCATACCGGCGAACTCCTCCAGCCAGTCCCGGCGGCACACGCCGCCGGCGGACACGGTTTCGCTTGTGAAGTGTTTTTCCTTGTCAGTAATTGCCGCATCAATACGCAGGAACTCCTGTCCCCTGTCTGTGGGCTGCACCACAAATGTACCGCACACGGACTGTCCGTGAACGGTCATGTGCTGGTGCCCCGTCAGCAGCAGATCGAAATCCAGCTCCTGACACAGCCGGTACGCCACATTTTCGTGGGTGGTGGACAGCACCCGGCCCGTGGCCAGATCCCGCTCGAAGCCGCCGTGATAGATGCACAGCGTCACATCCACCTGCCCCTTCAGCCGCTCCAGCGCAGCCCGGGCGGCGGGGATGGGATCGCTGATGGTGACGCCGGTCAGATGCTCCGGCTTTTCCCAGATGTTCACATAGTCGGTGACGATGCCCACGATACCGATGCGCAGTCCGTTCTCCAGCGTGTGGATGCGCGCCGGGAACCGCACGCCCGCGCCGTCCCACCGGACGTTTTCGCAGACGCAGCGGGCGCGCAGCTCGTCCAGATAGCTGTCCAGATACGCCATGCCGTAGTTGAAATCGTGGTTGCCCAGCGTCACATAGTCGTAGCCGCAGCGGTTCATGATCTGGGCGAACCGCCCAGCGTCACCCAGCGTGTCATGGCAGAATGCCCCCAGCGGCGAGCCCTGCAAAAGGTCGCCGCCGTCGATGATGAGGGTGTTTCCGTCCTTTTCAAAGCGGTTGGCGCATTTGAAAAGGCCGATATCCCGCTCCTCCCGGCTGCGGTAATCCGTGGGATAGATGTAGCCGTGGAGGTCGGAGGTGAAATAGATGGTAAATGTTCTCTCCATAGCTTACCCCCGCGCCAGCTTGACCCGGATCCTGGCGGAGATCCACTCGATGATGAGCACCAGCACGATCAGGCCCAGCAGGATGGCGCCCACCTCGTTCCAGCGGTAGGAGCTCATGGCGAAGATCAGCGGCGCACCGATACCGCCGGCCCCCACCAGACCCAGCACCGTGGCATCGCGCAGGTTCATATCGAAGCGGTAGATGATGGTGGACGTAAAATCTGCCGTCAGCTGCGGCAGGATGCCGTACCGGATCTTCTGGAACGTGGTGCAGCCCGCGGCGTCCAGCGACTCCAGAATACGCTTGTCCAGATCCTCGATGCTCTCGATGAACATCTTGGACACCATGCCGATGGAGCACAGCGACATGGTCAGCAGGCCCGCGAAGGGGCCGGGACCGGTGACGCGGATAAACATCAGGCCGTACACGAATGCCGGAATGGTGCGGATGGCGGCGATAAGCACGCGGCCGATCAGGGCCAGCGGCTTCGGCACCAGATTGCTGGCGCTGATGAACGACAGCGGCAGCGAGATCACTGCGCCCACGATGGTACCCAGAAACGCGATGCAGAACGTCTCCAGCAGCAGATAGGGCACACCGTTGGTGCCCAGCGTGAACAGCAGCTTGCCGGAGGGATGGAAGATGCCGGAGATGATGTTGCCCGCCACCTCCAGCCCGTTGCTGGTGGGATTGCTGACCCGCACCGCCGTACCGGACCATGCCAGCAGGCAGGCTACGATGAACGCCGCCAGCAGCTGCCACAGCCACGTTTTCGGCGCGGCGTTGTAGGCTTTGAGAATTTTCTGATCCATAGCGGCCCCCTCCTTACGTCAAGCGCTTGCGCAGCCAGTGGCTGATGCCCTCGATGACCATGACAGCCGCGAACAGGACGATCAGGATCATACCCAGGCTGTCATACTCACGCCAGCCGATCTTCTCGTTCATGATGAGGCCCAGACCGCCGGCGCCCACATAGCCCAGAATGGACGCATAGCGCACATTGCCCTCCAGACAGAACAGAGACACGGACAGATACGTCGGCAGCACCTGCGGGAACACGGCGGTGGTAAACGCCTGCAGCCGCGTGGCGCCCAGCGCCTCCATGGCCTCGTAGGGGCCCATGTCCACCGTCTCGATGATCTCAAACAGCTGCTTGCCCACATAGGCGAAGGTGAACACCGCGATGGCGCAGGTGCCCGCCATGGTGCCCAGACCGAAGATGTATGTGGCGATGAGGGCGCAGACCAGCGTGGGCAGCGTCCGCACCAGGCTGAGGAACAGCCGCACGATGAACACCACCACCCGGTTTGTGACGATGTTGCTGGCAGCGGCCACCGCAAAGGGAACGGCCAGCACCGCGCCCACGAAGGAGCCCAGGAAGGACATCTTGATGGTGTCCCACAGGGGCTGCCAGATCTTGGACAGATAGCCGGTGTTGGGCGGGATCATGGCCTTGAGGATGTCGAAGAACTTGCTGCCCTTTTTTACCAGCACCGCGAAGTCGAAGCCGGTGATATGCACGGACAGCGCACCCAGCGCCAGCACGATCAGAATGACCAGCGGCGCGCGGCTGCGCTTCTCCTCCACCACCGCGCCATTGGGCAGCGTATAGTGGCGTGGTTTGAACAGGCGGTCGTACAGGCTCATACGCTTGCCTCCGCCTGACTGTCGTCTCCGTAAATAGCGTCCAGCACGGCCTGATCCACATTGGCGGAGGGGCCGTCATAGACGATCTTGCCAGCCCGGATGCCGATGATGCGGTCGGCGTACTCGATGGCCAGCTCTACATGGTGGATGTTCAGCAGAATGGAGATGCCCATCTCCTTGTTGATGCGCACGAAGTCCTGCATCACCTGCTTGGCGGTGACGGGGTCCAGCGCGGCCACCGGCTCATCAGCCAGAATGATCTGCGGGTCCTGCGTCAGTGTGCGGGCCAGCGCCACGCGCTGCTGCTGTCCGCCGGACAGCTGGTCGGCCCGCATGTAGGCCTTGTCCAGGATCCCCACCTTGTCCAGCGACTCCAGCGCCTTGATCTTGTCCTCCCTCCGGAACGCGCCCAGCAGCACCCGCCAGAAGGGCATATCCGGTACGCAGGCGGACAGCACGTTCTTGATAACGGTGGTGCGGGTCACCAGATTGAAGGACTGGAACACCATGCCGATGCCCCGGCGGAACCGGCGCAGGCTCTTGCCGGACAGCGTGCTGACATCCGTCCCGTTCACCGTCAGCGTGCCGGAGGTGATCTGGTGCATCCTGTTCACGGAGCGCAGCAGCGTGGATTTACCGGCGCCGGAGCGGCCGATGATAGCCACGAACTCGCCGTCCTGAATAGTCAGGTTCACGTCATTCAGGCCCACCGTGCCATTGGGGTATACCTTGGATACATGGTCAAATTGAATCATACGGTCTCCTCTTCTGCGGTTAGAATACGGGTCTCATTCATAAACCGGGATACACACGCTGGGGGATGTATTCCGGTTTGGGAACGAGAATGGGGAGGACCGCACAGAGGAAAGCAGTAATCTGTGCATGTCCTCCCCGCATATGGGATGGAAATGAGAAACCGAAAGGTTAGTTGGCGGCGCTCAGCTCCTGGATGAGCTTCTGAGCGGCGCGCTCGCTGTCATAATCGGAAGGCTGGGCCTTCTGATAGCCATTGTGGCTGTAGATAGCGATAACTTCCTTGCCGGCATCGGTATTGCCGATATTGATGAAAGCGTTCTGCAGAGCAGCGATGAACTCATCGGTCATGATCTCGGAGTTCTTGCTGACGGAGATGGTGTCATTGTAGATGGGGGCGGTAACGCCGATGACGCCGGTCTCCTCCCAGATGGAAGCCTCACGGCTGAACTCGGTGTTCCAACGCTCGGCATAGTCGCGGCGGGCATCAGCATAGGTCACCAGGACATCGACCTGACCGGAAGCCAGACGAGCAAAAGCGCTGGCATAGGAATCGGACTGAACGGCACTGGCGAGATCAGAGATGCCCTTGCCGTAGTGATCCTGCAGCCACAGGGCGGGATAGATGTAACCGGCAGGGGAAGAGGTGCCCATGACGCTCCAGTTGGCGCTGTTCAGGTCTTCCCAAGTCAGCTCTTCGCCGTTATTAACCTTGGCGAGCAGCTCCTGACCCTTATCGGAGGGACCGGCGATCATGAGAGCACGATAGGAAACAGCCTGCTTTTCGGAAGCTTCGGTGGGCTGGCCATCGTTCCAATCCTTGGCGTTATCGGAATCCTTGCTGAGGCCGTTACGGGTGGCAGTGAGGATGACCTCGGCGCCGTCATCGTACAGAACATAGGTGCCGCCGGGGATGAGGCCAACATCGATGGTGCCGGCTTCCAGACCTTCGCCGACTGCCTCGTAGGTGGTGCCGACGGTGATCTCAACTTCGCCGACCTCGTAGCCTTCTTTGGCCAGCTCTTCCTTGAGCATTGCCTTCAGGGGCTCGGTGACGGTGATGATCTCGGCGGGCTCACGGGAAGGAACGAAAGCGACCTTGAGGGTTTCGATCTTCTTGGTATCCGTGTCATTGCCGGGGGTGGTGTTGTTGCCGCAGCCGACCATCATGCTGAGGATCATGACGACTACCAGCAAAAACGCAAACAGCTTTTTCATTTGTTTTTCCTCCATAATGATTCTTCATTATCCTTTTTGCCCGCGGTGTGCGGGCAACTGGCGGTGCAGCAAACTGGGCAGCCTGCTACACTATCTAAAGTATAACATGCTGCCCCGCGAAATTTTTTTCTGTTTTCGTAAAAAAAGTATTATCTTACGGCCGGCGGTCACGGTCAAAGTAGATGGCGATGAGATCCTCAAAGGCCAGAATAACATGGCCGAAGAAGGGATTGGGAAGGCTGCCGACCAGCGTCTGTTTGGAGCCGTCAATGACAAAAACAATATCAGCAAGCCGGGCCAGGGCGGAATCCCCGCGCTTGGTAAAGGCCATGATCTTGTGACCGTGCTGCTGGGCATGACGCACATCGTTAAGCACCGGCTCGGTCTCGCCGCTTTGGCTGACGGCAAACATCACCGAGGGTTCGCTGCCGCCGGGCAGGTGATGAGCATCCTGGAACAGCATATAATCGTAGAAATGGACATTATTGAACACCATAAAGCCGCAGATGGAAAGCCGCTGCGCGATGTAGGAGCCGACGATATTGGAGAAACCGGCACCGGTGGTGAACATTTTCTCCTGGCGGGAGGCTTTGAGCAACCCACAGAAATCATCGATGAGGGTATCAGAGTAATTATCAATGAGATTTTTGAGATTTTCGGCATTGCGGCGTTCATCCCGGCCATTCAGCTGACGGCTGAGATAATAATACAGCTCGCTGTACCCCTCAAAGCCCAGCCGCTTGCACATTTTTACGATGGTGGCGGTGGAGACAAAATTTTCGGTGGCGACCTGCTGAATGCCGACCCGTTTTTCCCCGCGTTCCAGGTGCGCGGCTATACTGGTGATGATCTTCTGCTCGTCTTCCGAAAGCAGATTGGTAAGTAAGAAATAATTATCGCCCATGCGCTGGCATCCTTTCCACGGTTGATTTTATACATTATAACACCTTGTTCGGCAGAGTTCTACCGGTATATTGTAAAATCGAACGGTGCAAAGGGGGGAAAATCCCATGAACTTTATGTGAATTTTACGGATGAGGGCTTGCGAGCCTTTTGCGTGCCGGGCGATTCTTTACATTCCGGGCAGTCAATGCTATAATTATCTTTTAACGATAGACTGGAAAGGAGACGGCGCTGTATGGGACTTCCCGCCCGTTTGGTACGCTCGCAGCTCAATTTTTTTAAGCCTTTTGTGGCAAATTGCTCGCTGGAGGTGACCCGCAAGGGACAGGATAAATTGGGCGAGTTAATGGAAGCGATCCACAAAAAAGATGTCATTGTGAGGGATTATTCGTTTGAGTGCTTTGAAGGCGCCTGGCTGATCCCGCGGGATGAGCGCCGCAGCGGGGTGATCCTATACCTGCATGGCGGCGGCTATACCTGCGGCGACCTGGACTACGCCAAAGGCTTCGGCGCGACGCTGGCTGATGAATGCGGGATTAGGGTATTCTGCGCCGCCTATCGCCTGGCCCCGGAAAGCCCCTACCCAGCCGCTGTGGAGGATGCACTGGAGACCTACCGCTACCTGCTGGAGAAAGGCTATGCGCCGGAGCAGATTGTGCTGTGCGGGGAAAGCGCCGGAGGCGGGCTCATTTGCGCGCTGTGCCTGCGGCTGAAGGAGATGAACATGACAATGCCTGCGGGCCTTATTGCCATTTCACCTTGGACGGATTTGACCTGCTCCGGGAAAACCTATGAGGAAAACCGCGAAGCGGACCCCTCCTTGACCGAAGAGCTGCTGCGATTTTATGCCGATTGTTACACCGGTGGGCTGACCTCCAAGGAGGAGCCGCTGGTTTCGCCGCTCTTCGGTGATCTGACCGGTTTTCCGCCAGTGCTGCTTTTTGTGGGCGGGGATGAGATATTGCTGGATGATACCCGCCGTCTGCACCAAAAACTGTTGGATGCCGGCTGTGAGAGCAAAATGATCATAGCACCGGAACGCTGGCATGCCTATGTGCTATATTACCTCAATGAGAATATGTCCGACTTTGAGGAGATGGGTAAGTTCCTGAACCGGGTGATGGGCGGGGAACGCAAGCTGCGCTGGATGCAGCTGGATAACGCCGCGAAAATCTATCCCGCCGCCCGCCGCCGTAACTGGAACAACCTGTTTCGTCTCTCGGCTACCCTTACTGAAACAGTGGATGTGCCGACCCTGCAAACCGCGCTGGATGTGACTGTACGGCGGTTTCCCTCTATTGCTGTTCGGCTGCGCCGGGGAATGTTCTGGTACTATCTGGAGCAGATCCCGGCGGCGCCGGCCATCCAGCCGGAAAAGAGCTATCCATTGGTGCATATGCCCTTTGATGATATTCGCAAGTGCGCGTTCCGGGTGCTGGTGTACCGGGACCGCATTGCGGTGGAATTTTTCCATGCGCTGACCGATGGCACCGGGGGGACCATCTTCCTAAAGACGCTGCTGGCGGAGTACCTGTGCCGCCGGTATGGGGTAGAAATCCCGGCGACTGATGGCGTGCTGCGCCGCCTGGACCCGCCCCGTGAGGAGGAGCTGGAGGATAGCTTCCAGAAGTACGCGGGCCGGGTGGAGGCCAGCCGAAAAGAGGCGACAGCTTATCACCTAAGCGGGACACCGGAACCGGATGGCTACCTGGACCTGACCACGCTGATGGTGCCAGCCGCCGAGCTGAAAGCAAAGGCCAAGGAATACGGTGTGACGGTAACGGAGCTGCTGTGCGCCGCCATGATGAAGGCGATCCTGAACCTGCAGGCTAAAAAAGTACCGAGCCGCCGGCGCCGTCGTCCGGTAAAGGTGCTGGTGCCGGTAAACCTGCGCGGGCTATTCCCCAGCCAGTCGCTGCGGAATTTTGCCCAGTATGTTACACCGGAGGCGGATTCCCGCCTGGGGGATTACACCCTGGAGGAGCTGTGCCGCATTGTACATCATCGCATGGGGCTGGAGGTCACCCGTAAGAATATGAGTGCCCGCATTGCCACCAATGTAAACAGTGAGCGCATTCCCATCCTCAAGGTGATGCCCCTGTTTATCAAAAATTTTGCGATGAAGATGGTATTTGATACCGTAGGCGAGTGCAAGAGCTGCCTGTGCATGTCCAATCTGGGTGTGGTACAGGTGCCGGATGCCATGCGGCCGTATATCCGCCGGATGGATTTTATCATTGGTGTGCAGGCCAAGGCACCGCACAACTGTGGGATCATTACCTGGGGCGATACAGTTTATATCAATATGATCCGCAATATCCGGGAGCCGGAGCTGGAGCGGCATTTCTATGAGGTGCTGCACTGGATGGGCCTGCCGGTAAAGGCGGAAAGCAACGGGCGCTGAAGGCGCCAAGGGGGGAACAGCTATGTATTGTGTTAAATGCGGTGTGGAGCTGGGCGACAGTGAGAAAAAATGCCCGCTGTGCGGCACCACGGTCTTTCACCCGGAGATGGAGCCGCCCAAAGGGGACGGGCCTTACCCGCCGGAGGAACACATCCACAAGGAAGTGAGCCGCAGCGGTGCGCTCTTTGTAGTGACGGTGCTGACGGTACTGCCTATTGTTATCTGCCTGCTGTGCGATTGGCGTATCAATGGCGGAATCGTATGGTCGGGCTATGTGACGGGTGCGCTGCTGATGTGCTACATCGTTATCGTGCTGCCGCTGTGGTTCCGCAGGGGGAACCCCGTCATCTTTGTCCCGGTCGATTTTGTGGCGCTGGGGGTTTACCTGCTGTATATCGATCTGGCTACCGGTGGGCGTTGGTTCCTTTCCTTTGCTTTTCCGGTGGTGGGGGCGGCAGGTATTATTGTCACGGCAATGGTCATCCTGCTGCGCTACCTGCACGGTGGACACCTGTTTGTATTCGGTGGGGCGTTTATTCTTTCCGGCGGGCTGATGGTGCTGGTGGAATTTCTTATCAACCTGACCTTTAAGCTCCATGATGTTCTGCTGTGGTCCATTTACCCGCTGGCGGCCGGCATCATTTTAGGGCTGATGCTCATCATTATCGGCTGTTGCCGCCCACTGCGGGAATCACTGCAGAAAAAGTTTTTCCTGTAAGCCATAAAGCAGTACAGTGCCTGAAAAGGGCAGGAGGGATCCTATGAATCTTCAGCACATGAAATATGCCGTGGCTGTGGCGGAGACCGGCTCCATCAATAAAGCGGCGGACCGCTTGTTTGTGGGCCAGTCCAATCTCAGCCGGGCCATCAAGGAGCTGGAAAACAGCCTGGGTGTTGCTATCTTTGAGCGCAGCGCCCACGGGATGGAGCTGACCCCGGAGGGCGGGGTGTTCCTGCGGTATGCCAAGGCGATCCTGCAGCAGGTGGATGAGGTGGAGCATATGTTTACCGAAGGCTCCGCCAAGAAAAAGCACTTTTCCATCTCGGTGCCGCGCTCCAGCTATATCTCGGAGGCCTTTGCCCGTTTTTCCTGCGAGCTTTCCGCCGATGAGGAGTTTGAAGTCTTCTACAAGGAAACCAACGCTATGCGTACCCTGAAGAATGTTCTTCAGGACGACTATAAGCTGGGCATCCTGCGGTATGCCGAAAACTACGACCGCTACTATAAGGAATTGGTGGAAGAAAAGGGCCTGCGGTGTGAGCTGGTGGCGGAATTCCGCTATGCCCTGCTGATGAGCAAGGACTGCCCGCTGGCGCAGCAGGAGAGCATCACCTATGAGGACTTGAAAAACTATATCCGCGTGGCCTATGCCGATCCGTATGTCCCCTCGCTGCCGGCTTCCGAAGTGCGGCGGGAAGAGCTGCCGGATGATATCAACCGGCGCATCTATGTCTTTGAGCGGGCCAGCCGCTTTGAACTGCTTTCCCGCAACCCGCAAGCTTTTATGTGGGTTTCACCGGTTTCGCAGGAACTGCTGGAGAGGTATTCGCTGGTACACCGCCCCTGTGTGGATAGCCGCCGCCGGTATAAGGATGTGCTCATCTACCGGCAGGACTACACACTATCTCCATTGGATAAGCAGTTCATCGCGCAGCTTATTGCTACCAAGCGGGAGCTGCCGGATAATTGGGATCAGTAAGGGCACCCCTGCCCTTATTGCCGGAAGGTATTTGATGTATAAAGTGATTGAACGGAAGGCGTCTGCTGTGACAGGCGCTTTTTGTATACAGTTTTCGCCTGCGGTATATCGATAAAAGCAATACCGATATTACAGAAAAGCAATTCCCATGGCGAATGGGATGTGATAGAATAGCCTTGGAAAGGTACCGCTTATTATCGATATCACATCAACGGATTGACAAGAAGGGAAAGAATACTATGAATACCAAAGAGATCAAAAGAGCCACGATAGGTCGCCTGCCGCAATATCTGCGGTATATCAGCTCCCTGCCGCAGGAGATTACGACCGTTTCCGCTACCGGCATTGCCAAGGCGCTGGACCTGGGCGAGGTGCAGGTGCGAAAGGACCTGGGCGCTGTATGCGGCGCGGGGCGCCCCCGTGTGGGTTATGACCGTGCTGAGCTGACCACCTGCCTGGAGGACTGCCTGGGCGGCCGCCCGGTGGCAGCGGTAATAGTGGGTGCAGGCAAGCTGGGCCGCGCACTGCTGGATTACGCCGGTTTTTCGGAATATGGTACCAACATCCTGGCGGCATTTGATTTGAATGTCCCGGCAGAGGGCGACCGCAGTGAGCTGAAGCCGGTGCTGCCCATGTCGGCGCTGGCGGATTTCTGCGCCGCGAATAATGTCAGCATCGGCATTGTTACGGTGCCTAAGGAAGCCGCGCAGGCGGTGACCGATGTCTTGTACCGCAGCGGTGTGCGGGCATTCTGGTGCTTTGCGCCCTGCCGGCTGCAGCTCCCGCCCGATGCTGTCATCCAGTACGAGAATCTGGCGCTTTCTTTGGCGCACCTGAAGGCACGCCTGTAACCGGAAGGAGGTCGAGCGATGAATCTGGATCGTATCATTTCGGTGCAGAACAGCATCACCGTTTTTCGGGATGGTGACCGCTGCCTAAAGGTTTTTAATGAGGACTGCGCCAAGGCGGATGTCATCAATGAGGCGCTGAACCAGGCCCGAATGGAGGAAACGACCGTCACTGTCCCCAAAATTCTGGAGGTGACCGAGGTAAATGGCAAGTGGGCCATTGTTTCGGAGTACATCAAGGGTGAAAATCTGGAACAGTTGATGGAGCGCTATCCCGAAAAAGCGGGGGAGTATATGGAACTTTTTGCCTCTCTGCACTGCCACATCCACCAGCAGTCCTGCCCCATGTTCAAAAAGCTCAAGGATGAGCTTCAGCGCAATATCAACAGCTCGGAGCTCTCCGCCACCGACCGGTATGACCTTTATTCCCGGCTGGAGCGGATCCCAAAATATAACGAGGTCTGCCACGGCAACTTTGTGCCGTCCAAGGTCATCATCAGCGCTGCGACAGGAGAACCATATATCATTGATTGGTTCCATGCCACGCAGGGCAATGCCGCTGCAGATGCCGCGTTGACCTATTTGCTGCTGCGGATGCGCGGCCGCAGGGAGGAAGCCGAGCAGTACCTTGCCTTGTTCTGTGAAAAAAGCGGAATCGAACCGCATTATATCCGCCGCTGGATGCCGCTGGTGGCGGCTTCCCAAACGGTAGTAGCCAATGCCCGCAGCCGTGCCGTGCTGCAGCGGTGGATCGATGACCCCGCAGGGGCGCAAGAGATGGAAACAGAGGTGAATGAAGCATGAAAGTTACAGTTTGTATCGGGTCTTCCTGTCATGTGCGCGGCTCCCGCCAAGTGGTGGAGCAGCTGCAGGATCTCATCCGGGATCATAACCTCAGCGATGAGGTGGAGCTGTGCGGGTCCTTTTGCATGGGCCAGTGCCAGCTGGGTGTCTGTGTAAAGGTGGATGATGAGTTCTGCTCCGTCACGCCGGAGGGCACCCGCGCGTTCTTTGAGGAAAAGGTGCTGAAGCCCCTGAATAAGCAATAAACCGCCGCGGCGGGGAGGAAGCTTCTATGGAATGTCTGACCCTGAAAAAAGCCAATTGCAAAAATTGCTATAAATGCATCCGCCATTGCCCGGTCAAGGCTATTCGCTTTTCCGGCAACCAAGCGTATATTATCCAGGATGAATGCATCATGTGCGGTCAGTGCTTTGTGGTCTGTCCGCAGGATGCCAAGCAGATCGTCAGCGAGGTAGGCAAGGTGCGGGTAATGCTGCAAAGCGGCGCGCCGGTGGTAGCCAGCCTGGCCCCCTCCTTCATTGCCAATTACGCCGGCAGCGGCATAGAGGAGATGCGGGAGGCCTTGAAAAAGCTGGGCTTCTATGATGCCGAGGAAACGGCCCGGGGCGCTACTATGGTCAAGCGGGAATATGACCGTATGGTGGCAGAGGAAAACCGGGATATTATCATTTCCTCCTGCTGCCCATCAGTCAATTTGCTTATCCGCCGGTATTACCCGGCGCTGCTGGGATATTTGGCACCAGTTATGTCCCCTATGCAGGCCCACTGTGCTGATATCAAGCGCCGCATTCCCGGCGCTAAAACCGTATTCATTGGACCTTGTGTGGCCAAAAAAGAAGAAGCCCAGGAATGCGGCGAAGTGGATGCCGTACTGACCTTTGATGAGCTGACCGAATGGCTAAACCAGGAGAATATCACTGTGCAGCCGGCCAGCGAACTGAAAAAGGGCGGCCGGGCGCGGCTGTTCCCCACGGCAGGGGGTATTCTGCGCTGCATGGAAAAGCCCAACGCAGGCTATACCTACATGGCGGTGGATGGTGCCCAAAACTGTCTGGAGGTGCTGGAGGATCTGCTGCATGGCGGGCTGCACCACTGCTTTATTGAAATGTCGGTGTGTACCGGCAGCTGTGTGGGCGGGCCGGTCATGGAAAAATTCCACCGTTCCCCAGTGCGGGATTACCAGGCGGTGGACCGTGTGACCGGGCAGCGGGATTTTGACCTGCCCCAGCCTGCCCCTGTCCAGTTGAGCCAGAAACGCCTGCCACTCATCAAGGAGCGCCATCTGCCATCAGAGCGGGAGCTTGCCGATATCCTGCGTCAGATGGGCAAAAAGAAGCCGGAGGATGAGCTGAACTGCGGCTCCTGCGGCTACAATACCTGCCGAGAAAAGGCCATTGCCGTTTATCAGGGCAAGGCGGAAATCTCCATGTGCCTGCCGTATCTGAAAGAGCGGGCCGAGAGCTTTACCGGAAATATCGTCAATAATTCACCGAATGGCTTTATCCTGCTCAATGAAAAGCTGGAAATCCAGCAGATCAACCGGGCGGCGCTGCAGATGATGAACCTGTCCTCTCCCTCCGATGTGACGGGAGAACCGGTCGTCCGTGTGCTGGATCCGGGGGATTTCTTCACCGTATTGGAAAGTGGGCAGAGCATCGAGAAAAAGCGCATTTATCTTTCGGAATACGACCGCTATGCTGAGGAGACCATCATCCCGGATCACGAGTTCCATCAGATCATTTGTATCCTGCGGGATGTGACCGAGGAGGAACGGGTTCGCCGGCAAAAGGAAGAGCTCAGCCGGCAGACTGCCGAGATTGCGGATGGTGTGGTGGCCAAGCAGATGCGCATTGTGCAGGAAATAGCTTCCCTGCTGGGCGAAACGGCCGCTGAGACCAAGATCGCCCTGTATAAATTGAAAGGTTCGGTATCCGATGAATGACCTGTGTGTAGAGATTGGCTACAATAGCATCAACCATGTGGGTGAGGAATTGTGCGGCGACCATGTGGAAGCGGTAGGACAGGGAGAGGATTCCTCGGTGCTGGTGTTGGCCGACGGCTTGGGCAGCGGGGTAAAAGCTAATATCCTCTCTATTCTTACTTCCCGCATCATTTCTACCATGATCGCCGAGGGCCTGCCGTTGGAAGAGTGCGTCAAGGCCATCGCGGCTACGCTTCCCATCTGTTCGGTGCGCAAGGTGGCCTATTCCACCTTTACCATCATTCGCCTTATCAATAATGAGGTGGCGGAGATTATCTGCTACGATAATCCTCCGGTCATCCTTATCCGGAACGGTGTACCCACCGATCTGCCCGGCCGGGATATGATCGTGGGGGGAGATAAAAAAGTACATAAATCCGAGCTGCGCCTGCAGGAAGGAGATATCCTGGTGGCGGTGAGCGATGGCTGTCCCCATGCCGGTATTGGGGTGGCATATAACTTTGGCTGGCAGCTAAAGGACATTGCTGACTTTATAGCGACCGCTTCGGTGGCCGGTTACAATGCCAAGACCCTTTCTACCATGCTGGTGGAGGAGTGTGACCGCTTGTATGGCGGCAAACCCGGCGATGATGCCACCGCCTGCGTGGTGCTGGTGCGCCGCCGCGCACCGGTCAATATTCTGTTTGGCCCGCCCCGCAACCGGGATGACGACGCCCGCATGATGACGCTGTTCTTTTCCAAGGGCGGCAAGCGCATTATCTGTGGCGGCACCACGGCATCCATTGCTTCGCAGTATCTGGGGTCGCCCATCACCACCGAACTGCACTACCAAAGCAGCGGCCTGCCGCCCATTGCCCACATGGAGGGTGTGGACCTGGTGACAGAGGGCATTATCACCATCAGCCGGGTCATTGAGTACGCCAAGGATGTGCTGGATCAGAACGAACGCCATGAGGAATGGGGCTATGGTCACGATGGTGCCTGTCTTATCAGCCGGATGCTGTTTGAGGAAGCGACGGATGTCAATTTCTTCGTTGGCCGGGCGGTAAACCCCGCCCATCAGGATCCCAACCTGCCCATCAGCTTCAATATCAAAATGAAGCTGGTGGAGGAGCTCTCCGAGCTGCTGCGTAAAATGGGCAAGAGGGTCAAGGTCATGTATTTCTAAAAAATAAGGGGGAACCCATGAGAAAGTTTGATACCAAGGTGCAATACCTGAAATACAAGGTGCTGCGGGAGGTGGCCCGGCAGGCCTGGAATGATACCCTGCTGGATAATGTCATGTCCATTCCGCGGGAGCTGGCGCCCCGCAATGCCGAGACCATCTACTGCTGTGTCTACAAGGAGCGTGCCATCCTGAGCGAACGGGTACGCATGGCCATGGGCGGCAATAAGCAGAACCCCAATGTCATCGAGGTCATTGATATCGCCTGCGATGAGTGTCCCATGGGCGGCTATGAGGTCACCAATTCCTGCCGCGGCTGCCTAGCCCGCCGGTGCGAGGATGCCTGCCCCAAGGGAGCCATCACCTTCCACAACCATGTGGCGCACATCGATAAGGCCAAGTGTGTGGACTGCGGTGCCTGTGCCCGGGTCTGCCCTTATTCCGCCATTGTAGACCGCAAGCGTCCCTGCGAGAACGCCTGCAAGATCAAGGCCATCACCATGAATGAGAATAAGGCCGCCGCTATTGATAACAATACCTGCATTTCCTGCGGTGCCTGCGTCTATCAGTGCCCCTTTGGCGCCATCACCGATAAATCCTATATCCTCAATGTCATTGATATGATAAAAAAGAGCGGGGACAATGAGAAATACCATGTCTATGCGGTCATTGCCCCCTCCATCTCCAGCCAATTCACCTACGCCAAGCTGGGGCAGGTTGTCCCCGGGCTGCATCGGTTGGGGTTTTACTCGGTGGCGGAGGCCGCCCTGGGTGCCGATATGGTGGCCGATGCCGAAAGCCGTGAACTGGTGGAAAAGGGCTTTCTGACCAGCTCCTGCTGCCCCGGATTTGTCAGCTATATTGAAAAGGCCTTCCCGGAATTGAAACCTTATATCTCTCACAATCTCTCCCCCATGGCCACCATTGCCCGCTATCTGAAGGAGCATGATGCAACGGCCAAGGTTGTCTTTATCGGTCCCTGCACGGCCAAAAAGGGGGAGGCCGCCAAGCAGGAAGTCCGCCCCTATGTGGATGCCGCAATGACCTTTGAGGAGTTACAGGCGCTTTTTGACAGCCGGGAAATCGATATCACTGCGCTGGAGGAAGGAATGCTGGATGAGGCCTCCTACTTCGGACGCATTTTTGCCCGCTGCGGCGGTTTGGCGGAAGCGGTGGCCCAAGGAATCAAGGAGCATGGCCACACCGATTTCGAGCTGAAAGCAACCTCCTGTGACGGTATTGAACAGTGTCGCATTGCCCTGTTCAAGAAGAGCAAAAAGCTGCTGGATGCCAATTTCATTGAAGGAATGGCCTGCACCGGTGGGTGCATCGGTGGGGCAGGATGCCTGACCCACGGTCCCCGCAGCCGTGCCGAGGTAGATAAATACGGGATGGAAGCCAACGATAAAACCATTACCGAGGCGTTGGCAGCTCTGGAGCCTAAGCCCTAAACATAAAACTGAAACAGTGCGTACCGCAGGCTGGCAGTGCGCACTGTTTTAGGTTTGTACAGGGGGTAGGTTTGGAGCCCGCAGGGCCGCCCAAAGCCGCCTGCAGCGGCTTGCTTTACAGGCCCCGCCCTTCGCACAAACTTTCCCTATGAAAAAGCCGCCCCTGTCGGGGCGGCTCTGTTTTTATGCAGCTAAGGCTGTCTTTGCAGCGATGCCGCAATGGCCCTGGCGGCTTCTACCGTCAGATGTGCGGCAGTTGAAAATTCCTCCGAATGGACCCGGCGGAACATGCCCACCACGCCTATGGTATACCGCACTCGCCCTTCAGCATCGGCTATAGGCGCTGCAATGGCGCGCAGGCCAATCCGGTGCTCGCCATCTTCAATGGCATAACCGCGTTCCCGCGTAGCAGCCACATCAGCCTGGATTTGCTCCGGGGTGGTGTGGGTATGGGGGGTGTAGGCGACCGGCTCGCCGCGGCACACCTGCCGCATAGCATTCTCATTCCACGCCAGGAACACCTTGCCCTGGGCGGTGCAATGCAGCGGCATACGGGTGCCGGGCGCTAATGCGACACGCAGCGGGTTGGGGGCTTCGGTGACCTCCAGCAGCAGGGCATCGGTGCCATCCAGTGCCGCCAAAAATGCGGTCTCGCCTGCCCGATTGGCCAGGCTTTGCAGGAAGGGCCGACTGATGGCGGTAATGTTCCGGCTGCCGCTGGCCGCACACCCCAGTTCAAACAGGTGTAGCCCCAGTCCGTAGCAGCCATCCTCAGTGGATTGTTCTACCAACCCGGTTTCCCGCAGGGTGGAGATAATGCCGTGCAGGGTGCTTTTGGGCAGCTCCGTGCGCCGCGCAATCTCCCGCAGCGGCATGGGTGCGCCAGCCTCCGCCAGGATCTCCAGGATTCTGACCGCTTTTTCAATTGATTGTACCCGTCCGCCTGCTTCCAGCATGTGTGTGTTCGTCCTCCCGTTTATCTTATAAGAGAATAATGCTTAGCTTATATTATACTGCTTTTTCGCATAGGTTACAAGTCGGTTTGCACGGAAATAGGCAAAAAATATTTGATAATGCAGCATCGAAGCATAGAAGCATCCGGCCATCGTAAAATGGCCGGATGCTTCTATCAAAGTTTTGTTTACGCGGCAGCCTTTACTTCTACGGTGCCAATGGAGTTGGCTGCCAGAGCATTGTAGGCATCTTCGCTCAGGGTGGTGTGGTAGAACAGCTTGAAGTACTCGGTCACCTCGGCCTGCAGATCATAGTCGGCAGTCTCCGGATAAAGCAGCTTGGCCATCCACATCATGCCCAGCATACGCTGAACAGAGGGAGGAAAGCCCATCCAGTTGTAGGGACCGATGGGCACTTCGTAGTAGGTGCCGTTCTTGATGGCGTTGACGCCCTGCCAGGCGGGATCCTCACCAACGGTAGCGTATACGCTGCCGGGGGCAAACAGAATCACATCAGGATTCCACTTCAGGATCTGCTCAATATCAACCTCGTTGCCGGTGCCCTTGGAGGAGGGGGACTCTATGACTGCCAGGTTGTTGGAAAGCAGGTCAATGATCTCGGCATGGTAGCTGCCCTTGGCGATGACATTTTCGCCCTTATCACCCAGGCAGTACAGCAGGTTTACCTTCTTTACACTCGCGGCGATCTCATTGGTGCGGTTATAAATCTTGTCGCAGTACTCACCCAGGGTGTTGCCCTCGGTCTCCTTGCCCAGCAGGGTGCCCAGGGTGCGGTAGGTATCCCCCATGCTACCGGTGTAGCAGTCAATGTGAACGAAAGGAATCCCGGTCTGCTCCTGCAGAGCGTTCAGGTCATCGGCCATGCCGTCCTTCTGCTCGCCTACATCAATAACCACCTCGGCACCGGATTGCAGCAGGGTTTCCAGGTTCAGCTCTCCCTTGCCGCCGTACAGCTGGCCCAGCAGAGGCAGATTGTAATACTCATCGGGGATCAGCCCCTTGGCCTCATCCGCCCAGCCGTTGGCGATACCGACCATCATATCGGGAGCGATGGCGAATACCACGATCTGTGCCAGAGGGCCGGAGATGGCAATCTTGGAAAGCTTGCTCGGCAGGGTCACTTCACGGCCCAGAGAGTCGGTGAAGGTACGGGTGGTCGGCTCGGGATCGGGGGTAGGTTCATTGGGCTGGCCGCAGCCGGTCAGCGCCAGCATGGCGATCATCATGACCGCCAGCAGGATAGAAAGCAGTTTTTTCATCTTCTGTTCTCCTTTTGTGTTAAATATATTCTGATGCAGGGATATCCCTGCTGTCGAATTGGATAATGCCCATTACCTTAGGCTGCGGCAGGTACCATGGGAATTCAGTATCCCCGGTGGCGGTCAGCCGTGCGCGCACGGCTTCTTCGGTCACGGCAGCGCCGCTCCGCTCGTAGATCTCAAAAAAACGACAGGCGTCGTCCAGACTCCGGAAAGGCTGTCCCATTTCCAGCGTCAATGTTTCGCCGGTATGGGGGATGCCGTATCCATCCAGAAGCGCCATGGTGTCGGCGTAGCTTTCGTGGCCCATCTTCTGCTTGCCCAGCGAGAAGCGATGCTCGCTCCAGCCCTTTTTGATGATGATAACGGGTCCACAGCACTGCTCCTTAGCGATGCGCAGCGCTTCGTTCCCAGTGCCAAAGAAGCAGAATACCATGGCATCATAGGGCTCATCGGGCGGCAGTTCCGCTATCTCACCGCAGCGGATATCTACATTCTTGATTTTTTCTTTATCGCAATTTGCGGCCAGAACCGCCAGTGCCTCCGGGCTTACATCTACCGCCGTTACTTGTCGGCAGTAGGGGGCCAGCTGCAGGCTGAGGTACCCCAACCCACAGCCCGCATCACACACATGGGCGTTTTCGGGCAATCGCTTGGCAAGGTATTCCGCCAGCAAATGGTGGTAGTCGCTGTGTTCGCTGGCATCCCGCAAAAAGCGGATCATATCTTCATTCCAAATAAACATCAGTCATCCTCCTTCAGCAGCGGAATGATCAACCGTCCTTCTTCCGCTTCCGCCAGGCGGGTCTTGATGCTATAAAGCGTCTCCAGCAGTTCAGGGGTTATCACCTTCTCCGGAGTACCGTCAGCGCAAATCACGCCATCGTGCAGCGCCAGGATGCGGTCCGAAAAAAGCAGCGCCTGCTGCGGATTGTGGCTGGAAAGCAGGATGGTATACCCCTGCCGGGCCAACGCCCTTACCCGCTGCATCACCCGCAGCTGGTTGCCGTAGTCCAGGCTGCTGGTCGGCTCATCCATGATGAGCAGCTCAGTCTGTTGGGCCAGTGCCCGGGCAATCAGCACCAGCTGCTGCTCGCCGCCGGAAAGTCTGCCGTAGCTGCGGTTCTCCATGTCCGCAATCCCAACCTGTGCCAGGGCTTCTCGTGCTATGGCCACTTCCTTGGCGCCGGGGCTTTGCAGGCCCCGTACCCGGTGTGTGGTGCCCATTAGTACCATCTCCAGCACAGTATAGTGGAAGGTAGGGGTATGGGTCTGCGGGATATAGGCCACCTTGGCCGCGATTTCCCGCGGCTGCATGTTTTTTACCTCTCGGCCCTCTATGGTGATGCTGCCCTGGTAGCTGTGGTACAGCCCCAACAGGCAGCGGAACAGCGTACTTTTTCCGGCGCCGTTGGGTCCCAGCACCGCGACCAGCTGCCCTTTTTGGGCAGCAAAATCCACCCCATGCAGAATTTCATTTTTTCCGTAGGAGAAGCGCACGCCCTTGGCTTCTATGGCAGGGTAGCTCATACGCCGCCTCCCTTCTGGTGCATCAGGTAGATAAAGAACGGCGCACCGATAAAGGCGGTCAGAATACCGATGGGGATCTCCACCACCAGCAGGTTCCGGCTGATGTTATCCACCAGCAGCAGGAAAGTGGCTCCGAACAGCATCGAAGCCGGGAGCAGCTTGCGGTAGTCATTGCCGATATACCGGCGGCACAGGTGGGGGATGACCAAACCCACCCAGCCGATCAGACCGCTGACCGAAACCGAAGCGGCGGTGACCAGCGTGGCGCATACCACTACAATCAGCCGCAGCAGGGCAGTATTGATCCCCAGCGCACGGGCTTCTTCCTCACCCAGGGTCAGCAGGTTCAGCCGCCAGCGGATCAGCAGCAGCGGGATAAGCCCCAGTGCCATGGGAAAGACAGCAAAACGGATATCCACCCCGCGGGTGCCGGAAAGACTGCCCATCAGCCAGTAGGTGATTTCCGGAAGCTTACTGCCGGGGTCCGCCACCAGCTTGATGTAGGAAGTCCCTGCCGAAAAGAGCGAGCTGACCATAATACCGGCCAAAATCAAGTTAACAGTTTTCTGCCCCGGGGCACGCTGACCGATCACAAAGACCAGCAGCACCGTAAGCAGGCTGAAAAAGAAAGCGTACAGGGTGATCATAGCGGAGGAACGCCCATGCAGAATGGCCAGTGCCGCGCCAAAGCAGGCACCGGTGGAAGCACCCAGCAGATCGGGGGCCGCCATCGGGTTCTGGAAAACGCCCTGGTAGCATGCACCGGCGGAAGCCAGGCAGCAGCCCACCAGACAGGCCATAATAATACGGGGCATCCGGATATTCAGCACGATGGTCTCCATTACGGAGGGCCAGGTCACCGGCACGGCAAACAGCCGCTCGGTAGCAAAGCCAAACGGCTTACCTGCCCAGTTTACCAGGGCGGTCAGCACCCGCTGCAGGCCTTCGGCCATTAGTCCCAGGAACTGCCCCAGTGTAAGGGATACCCCATACCGCCCCAAAAAGAAGGACCCCCAAAAGACCGCCAGCAGCAGGGCGGCCAGGGCCCACAGCCGGGCAGCGCCGCCTGTGGAACGATCCTTTTTCAGTTGTTTGGCAGGGGTGGTCATATAGTTGCTCTCCTTGTGGGCTATCTCTTTCCCTAACTATAAAATATCCGCAATAATTTTGCAATACAAAATTATAATTTTATAATTTAATAAGATGCGATCATCTCATTACAGAATAATGGTACAGATAATTATAGCCCCCGCATGTGACGGGGGCAATGATTCTTATTCGACAATGACGAAATATTATTCGTCATATCAGAATTATATGCTTTTCCTCCGAATATCTTATTTCGTCGCCGGCCGGAATTCCTTTTTTCCGTAGAAAAATAGCGCCAGAGCGCCGGGCCCTACATGGGCGCCGGTCATCGGCTCGTAGCAGGCATTAATGATGTTCTTCGGCGGGTGGTTGCGGTTCAGCAGTGCAATCAGCGCTTCCGCGTCCTCGGGGCAGTCGCCGTGTGCAATGCCGATGGTTTCGCATTCGGCGTGTTCCACATAGCGGTCATATTGCTCTGCCATCAGTTCAATGGATTTCTTCCGACCCCGCACCTGCGCAAAGCATACGATTTTTCCCTCCGGGTCCCCCTTCAGCAACGGCTTTATCTGCAAAACGGTGCCCACGGCAGCCTTCAGGTTGCTGATGCGCCCGCCTTTTTTCAGGTATTTCAGGTTATCCACGGTAAAGACCTGGCACATATTATGGCGGTCTTCCAGCAGCCGGTCGGCGGCGGTATCGATATCCACCCCTTCGGCACGGTATTCCACCGCCTTCAGCACCTGCAGCCCCTCTCCCAGCGAAGCCGAAAGGGTATCCACCAGCCGTATTTTCCGTTCCGGGAATTCCTCCCGCAGTGTGGCGGCGGCCACCTCGGCGGAAGCATAGCTGCCGCTGATGCCGCTGGACATCCCCACAAACAGGATATCCCGTCCCTCCCGCAGCAGTGGGGTAAAACCGTCAATATACCGCTGCGGCTCCACCAGCGAGGTGGTCACATCGGTTCCGGCCCGAATCATATCATAGTAGGCGTGCCCATCAAATTGCTCCAGGCTGGTCACCCGGTGCTCCTCCCCATTATAATAGAAGGAAAAGGGGATCAATCCCACCCCAAGTTCCTCCAGCAGGGAGCAATCTAAATTGGCGGCAGTATCGGTAAAGATTTCGTACAAGATGTAAAACCCTCTTTCATCTAATATGCTTCATTAGATTACAACATTTTTATAATCATGTCAAGCTGTAATATTCATCACAAATTCTTGCGGGCACCTTTCCTATGTGGTATAATATCGCCAAAAGAGAGGTGTGCTGCCGTGAACTTTGATAAAGATCTGGTAGCGGGCAAGCTGCGTCGCTGGGACCGCTACCTCAACCGCTATCATCTTCCCGCTTGGGAGGAGATCCCGGATATCGGACTGTATATGGAGCAGGTCGTTACCCTGCTGCGCGGCTATCTTGATTATCTTCCCCCTGAGCTCAAGGAGGAGGAGGCTGTCACTGCCGCTGCCATCAATAACTATGTGCGCACACGCGCCATGCCCGGCCCCGTCAAAAAGCGCTATTACCGACTGCACCTGGCCTACCTCATTATGATTTGCACCCTCAAGCAGGGCCTCGGTATCTCACTGGTGCAGCGGCTCATCCCGTCGGAGCTCACCGAGGAGGAACTGCGTCCCATCTACACCGAGTACATCGGGCGTCACAGCCTGGCCGCCGTTTATTTCACCCGGGAGGTGCGCGCCGCCTGCGCTACCATTCTCAAGCATGAGGACGAGGAGCCGTCCGTGCTGGATACCGATCGGGTGGAGGACATCATCGCCACGGCTGCGATCATTGGTGGTTTCTCCCGCCTGCTGGCGGAGAAGCTCCTGCTGCTGGAAGGCCACACCGTAGAAGATGGCGGCAGCCTGGAACTTCTCCCGTAAAACCGGGCACAATATACCCCATAAAGAAACCCGCAGCAGCCCCATGACTCCTGCGGGTATTCTCGCCCAAAGATCAATTTCAGATTTTTCAAAAAAAATTTGCTCTCCGGCGCAACCAAACCTTCTCACTTGTTGTCTATATGGGTGAGGGCACCGATCCGGGAGCGGGAAAGGAGTGCCCGATGGAGGACGAAAAGATCATCGAGCTTTACTGGCAGCGCAGCCCGCAGGCCATCGATGAAACTTCCCGTAAATACGGGGCATACTGTATGCGGCTCTCCATGAATATTCTGATGAACCGGGAAGACAGCGAGGAAAATGTCAATGACACCTACCTGCGTACCTGGAATGCCATCCCGCCGCAGCGCCCGCAGTTTTTCGCGGCGTTTCTCGGGCGCGTTGCCCGCAACCTGGCCCTGAACCGCTATAAAGCCCGCGCGGCCGAAAAACGGGGCGGGGGAGAAGCGGCCCTTTCGCTGGAGGAACTGGCGGAATGCCTGCCATCCGGCAGCGAGCCGCAAGATGAGGCCGAAGCCGCTGCGTTTTCCCACCTTCTCAGCGAATTTTTGCGCACCGAAAGCGAGGAGGCCCGCCGGGTGTTCCTGCAGCGATATTTCATGTGCTGCCCAGTCTCGCACATCGCCGACCACTTTGGATTTTCCGAAAGCCGTGTCAAATCCATGCTGCTGCGTACCCGCACCCGTCTGGCAAAATATCTTGAAAGTGAGGGATGGACCAAATGAAGCATGAAGCACTGGCGTCCGCCGTCACCGCCATTGATGACGACCTGCTGCAGGATGCTATAACGGTACCGCCCGTTCCCCGCCGTCCGGCCTTTGGCCGCTGGGGCGCCATAGCGGCTGCCCTGCTGCTGGTATTTGGCATCTCGGTGCTGCGGCAGCAGTCCGGCACGCTTCGCCTTTCGGTGGGGGAGACCATCATCGGCAGCCAGCCGGTGCCGGTCATAACGGAAGCCGTCCCACGCACCGCCGCGGAGCCCGCGCTCTATACCCTTGGCAGCTTGGAAGTCCCCCTGACCCTTTCCGGCCGCGGGGAATGGCAGCTTTCCACAGACGATGGCGAATTGCGGATCACCCAGGGAGATGCCGTTTCCGCCTGGAGCGGCACCCAACAGGGCCGCGGGGCCTGTACCGTTCTTTGGGCCATCCCGCAGCCCACGGCGGGGGAAACCTACCGCCTTACCCTCAATGCGCAGACAATGACCCTTTCTCAAAATGAGCAGGGCGTCTGGATGATACAAAAAGCTTTATAAAAGAAGGAGAAATTGTAGCATGAAAAAGATCATTTCCATTCTGCTGGCAGCCGCAATGGTGCTGGCCTTCGCCGCTTGCGGCAACAATTCCGGCAATAACGGCGGCAATGACGCGGCCGTCACCGACCCGCTGGAGGTTCTGAACAAGACCTGGAGCAGCCTTCCCGAGGATTACAAATTCCCCGCAGCGGGCGGCGATAACGGCAGCCCCGTGGATGACAAGCCCGGCAAATTCGATATTTCCGATACCGATAATCTGGATTATATGCTGTCTTTCCCAGCCGGCAGCGTCGACCTCATTGACAGCGCCGCCTCTCTCACCCACATGATGAATATGAACACCTTCACCTGCGGCGCCTACCATGTAAAAAATGCCGCCGATGCCAAGACGCTGGCCCAGGCCCTGCGTGACAGCATCCAGTCCCGCCAGTGGATGTGCGGATTCCCCGATAAGCTGGTTGTCATCACCATAAATGAGGTGGTTGTGGCCATGTACGGTGATGAGGAGCTCATCAACAGCTTCCGTGATACCCTCACCGCTTCCTATCCCGCCGCCGTCATCGATTTTGACGAAGCCATCCAGTAATCGTTTCGGGGGGATCAGCTTATGCTGTTTTCAAGCATCCCGTTTCTCTACTACTTTCTGCCGCTCACGCTGCTGTGCTATTTTTTGGCGCCGCGCCGGGCAAAAAATGCCGTTCTGCTCCTCTTTTCCCTTGTGTTCTATGCGTGGGGCGAGCCGAAATATGTCCTATTCATGGTCGTATCCATTCTGCAGGGCTATTTCTTTGGGCGGCTGGTAGAAAAATATCGTATCAGCAATCCCCGGCGGTCAAAGCTCTTTTTGACCGCCTCGGTCCTTTTCAGCCTGCTGCTTTTGGGCTACTGCAAGTACGCCGATTTCTTCATCCGCAGCTTCAATGCCGTGACCGGCCTTTCGGTGCCGCTTCTGCGGGTGGCGCTGCCCATTGGCATCAGCTTCTACACCTTCCAGATCCTCAGTTATGTGGTGGATGTCCACCGGGGCACCGTGGCCGCCCAGCGCAATCTCATCGACCTCGGCACCTATATCGCCATGTTCCCGCAGCTCATCGCCGGGCCCATCGTCCGCTATGCCGATATCGAACCCCAGCTTAAGGAACGCCGCTCCACCCCGGCCATGGTCGCCGCAGGCGCGCAGCGCTTTGTGCTGGGCCTGGGTAAAAAGGTCCTCATCGCCAATGTGCTTTATCAGCTTATCACGGTGTATAAGGCTACCACCCAGCCCTCGGTGCTGTACAGCTGGATGTACGCCGCGGCCTATATGCTGCACATCTATTTCGATTTTTCCGGTTACAGCGATATGGCCATCGGCCTGGGGAAAATTTTCGGCTTCACCTTTGCCGAAAACTTCAATTATCCCTATATCTCCCGCAGCGTCACCGAATTTTGGCGGCGCTGGCACATGAGCCTTGGCTCCTGGTTCCGGGATTATGTCTATATCCCCATGGGCGGCAATCGGGTGGCCCCGGCCCGCCGCTACCTCAATATCCTCGTGGTATGGATGCTGACCGGTCTTTGGCATGGCGCCGATTGGAACTTTGTCCTGTGGGGCCTGTTCTTCGCTGTGTTCCTCATCCTGGAAAAAGGTTTCCTCTTAAAGCCCCTGCAAAGGCTCCCCGTCCTCAGCCATCTTTATACCCTGCTGCTGGTCGCGGTCAGCTTTGTCATCTTCGATAGCGCCGGCCTTTCGGAAGCCGCCGCCCACCTGGGCCGCATGTTTGGGGCGGGCGGGGTGCCGCTTGCCACCGGCGAAGCGCTTTACTACCTCGGCAGCTATGCCGTCACCTTCATCATCGCCGTCATCGGCGCTACGCCCTATCCCACCCGCTGGATGAATCGCCTTTCCGAAGGCCCCAAAACCGGCCGGGTGCTGGCGGTCGCGGCCCCTGTGGCCCTGATGGCCCTGTTGGCGGTCGTCACTGCCTACCTGGTGGATGGCTCATTCAATCCGTTCCTCTATTTCCGCTTTTAAGGAGGTGCCGCTGTGGAAAACAATAAGACCCGTACCATTCTCACCATTGCGGTGTTGGGGGTATTTTTGGCGGCGTTCACCCTTTGGACTGTTTTTAAGCCCGCCGATGCCGCCTCCGATGCGGAGCGCCGCTCCCTGGCGCAGCTGCCTGCCCTCACCGGCCAGTCGCTGCTTTCCGGCACCTTTGCCGATCGCTTTGAGGACTACGCCACCGATCAGTTCCCGCTGCGGGATGAATTCCGCACGCTCAAGGCACTTACCGCCACAGGGCTGCTGCGCCAGCGGGATAATAACGGTCTGTACCGGGTGGGAGATCATCTGGCCAAGCTGGAATACCCCATGAATACTGCTTCCCTTGACCATGCGGCGGAGCGCTTCCGGTATCTCTACGAAGCTTACCTGAAGGACGCCGGCAGTCGGGTGTATCTGTCCCTCATCCCGGATAAAAACTACTTTATGGCCGCGCCCAATGGCTACCCCTCCATCGATTACGAGCAGTTTGCTGAGGAACTGCAAAGCCGCACCGGCTATATGCAGTATATCGATATCTTCGATCTGCTGGAGTTGGAGGACTACTACCGCACCGATGCCCACTGGCGGCAGGAGAAGATCCTGGATGTGGCTGCCCGGCTGGCGGGTGGCATGGGCGTGGAGCTTACCGGCAGCTACACCAGAAAAACGCTGGAAAAGCCCTTCTATGGTGTTTACTACGGCCAGGCCGCGCTGCCCATCGCCCCGGAGGAGATGAACTATCTCACCGGCGGCGCCATCGATACCGCCGCGGTCTATAATTACGAAACCGATACCGAGGGCGGCATCTACGATGCGGAAAAGGCCGCGGGCCGTGATCCGTATGAGATGTTCCTTTCCGGCTCCGTGTCGCTCCTGCGCATCGAAAATCCGCAGAACACCTCCGGCCGCCGGCTGGTGATCTTCCGGGATTCCTTTGGCAGCAGCATCGCACCGCTGCTGGTGGAGGGCTATTCCTCCGTTACGCTGGTGGATATCCGGTATCTCGCCTCCAGCCGGCTGGGCGGCTTTGTCGATTTTACAGGCTGCGATGTGCTGTTCCTGTATAGTGCCGGCGTCCTTAATAACAGCTCCACCCTAAAATAAGCCAAAGAGCCGCTCCTTTTGGGAACGGCTCTTTTCATTTTTTGTATTTATGCGCTCTTTTTCTCCCGTCGGGCCCGGTAAATGGCCCGGACCGTCAGCAGCACCACAGCCGCCGCCAGCAGATTGATAAGGCCGGAAACCATCGGATAGTACCAGCTGGCGGCTTCTGCACCGCCCAGCACCTGCCACAGCGGGGCCAGCCAGCCATGCAGCCCCAATACCACTGTCCACCCCAGTGCCAGCGGGGTGTATTTCTGCCAACGGGTGTGCCGCAGTGCCAGCACCACATACAAGATAAGAACCGCCCACAATGCCCAGGAGATCAATAGCCCAATTCCGAAATACTCCGACTGGTAGACGATCGGGTTGATCACGCTCCCCAGGCTTACACCGCCAAACCAGCGCTGCGCGGGCAGCAGGATTGCCAGCAGCGTCCCGCCTATAATGATCCGCCCGGCATACCGCCGCAGCGTCAGGCACAGCACCGCGCAAATCAGCAGGTAGCCCGCCGGGATCAGCAGCGCCCAGTTCAAAAACAGCGCCAGCACCGCACACAGCAGTCCCACCCCTAGCAGGATATACCCAATGGTTTTCTGCCCGCTGGGGGCTGCTGGCTTCGCAATGACCGCATCCACCGGTACTTCCTTCGGGGGTTCGGCCGTTTCCTCCGGGGACTCTCCCTTTACCAGTTCATCCAGTGTGATACGGTACAGCCGGGAAAGCGCGATCAGCCGCTCCAGATCCGGCAGTCCGGCATCGGTCTCCCATTTGCTTACGGCTTGACGGCTCACGCCCAGCTGCTCCGCCAGCTCCCCCTGGGAAAGCCCCAGCTTCCCCCTGTAATATGCGATCCGTTCACCCAGTGTCATTTCAGCATCCGCCTTTCATGTTTTGTACCGCAAGAGTATCATGGAATGGGGGTGCTGTCGACCAACCCCTCATGGATTTTTAGCAACCTTCCGTTGCCCCCCTCTGTTTGGAGGGCTTTCGCGCGTTTTCTTACCTATATTATATAGGAAACGCTCCGCTGGCTACTGCGGCCTTCACCAGGCAGTAGAAGAGCGGCGTGGATAGGACACAGAACAGCGTGGAAAGCAGACACACCCGTGCGGCCATATCCGCTTCCTCCTGGTAGGTGATGAAGAAGGTGCACAGCACCGCAGAGAGCGGCGCAGCAAAGCACATCACCACCGTCATCAGCGTCACCTCGGTAAAGTGGGTCCATCCGATCTGCTGGAGCAGGCACAGCACCGCCAGGGTATACAGCGGGGCGATAAACATCCGCAGAAAGGCGATGAACCACGCCTTGCCGTCCCGCAGCGCGTCGCCCAGCCGGGACTCCCCCAGTGTCGAGCCGATCAGCAGCATCGCCAGGGGGTTCACCAGGGTGGCCATCTGCGGTACCACCGCGTACAGTGCCGGGAATCGCAGGTCCAGCCGCAGCAGCGGTATACCGCCGGGGCAGGGAAGCAGTCCCTGTGTCAGCCAGATGAAGAACCCCGCGAACATAGCCAGCATCACCGGCGTCAGGAACGCTTTTTTCAGGTTTTGCTTCAGGCTGCCACCGGTCACCGCCACCCCGCTGATGGAATAAAAGGCGTAGAGGTACAGCATCACCCGGAAGGCGATGGCCACCATGCTGGCGGAAAGCATCGATTCCGACGGATTTTCCCGGTAAATAGCCCGTAGAATAGGCATGGCGTATAGTGTCTGCTGCCCTATGGCAAAGCAGATGCCATATAGGTTGGCCTTCCGCCGGCCGTATTTAATAAAAATAAGCTGCGACAGCGCGATTATCGAAAGATACAGTGCAAAGGAGATCAGCAGGATCTGCACATTGCGCCGCAGCTCCCCGCGGGCAAAATCGGTCATAAAGGCATCAAAGGCCAGGCACGGCACTGTCAGCTTCAGCAGCAGGGCATTCAGTACCGGTCGGCTTTCCGCCTTCAGGATATTTTTCTTCCGCAGTCCCCAGCCGATCCCAATGGTCAGCATGGCGGCGCAAAATACGCTCAAAAAGGATTGATCGGTCAGCAGCCCGGCCGCAGAGGATAACATAGGATCTCCACTCTCCCGTCACTTGGTATACCTTATTATAATAGGATCCCCTGGGCCGGGTGTCAATATCGCATTTCCGCAGATTTCTGCCAGCCGCTGGCCCGGGGCGCAGCCCGACCGCCTCCGGCGGGCTCCACACGCTCCGCGCGTGGCTTTCGGCTCCGCCGAAAGGGGCTGCGCCCGCTCGTCATCTCCCGTTCTTTCCCGCAAAAATCACACAAATTTCACATCAAAACCCCTTGCATTCCGCCGTGGGAATGGGTATAATAAGCTTTCAACGATGGAGCGTCCGCCCCAGTCGATGAACCTTTTGAAACCCGTATTACGGAATACTTTAATTACAGGAGGAACATCTGACATGAATCTCGAAAAATACCTTGATATCACCCCCGAGCTGCAGGAAGCCATCAAAAACGGCGAGCCCGTTGTCGCCCTGGAAAGCACCATCCTCAGCCACGGTATGCCCTATCCGGAAAACCTCTCCTTTGCCGCAGAGGTGGAAAAAGAGATCCGGGCCTGCGGCGCTCACCCCGCCACTATGGCGCTCATCGGCGGCAAGATCAAAGTCGGTCTCTCCCCGGAAGAGCTGGAGCTGATGTGCCGCGGCGAAAATGTCGGCAAGGTCTCCCGCCGCGACTTCGCCACCTACCTCGCCACCGGTAAGACCGGTGCTACCACCGTCGCTTCCACCATGATGTGCGCGGCTCTGGCTGGCATCCATGTATTCGCCACCGGCGGCATCGGCGGCGTTCATCGCCATGGTGAGGTCACCATGGATGTCTCTGCCGACCTGCAGGAGCTGGCCCGCACCCCCGTCGCCGTCATCTGCGCCGGCGCCAAGCAGATCCTCGATATCGGCCGCACGCTGGAGTACCTCGAGACTATGGGCGTCCCCGTCATCGGCAATGGCACCAGCGATTTCCCCGCCTTCTTCTGCAAAAAGAGCGGCTTCGGTGTGGATTACGCCGCCCAAAGCGAGGAGGAGATCGCTCGCATCATCAAGACCAAGCTGGAGCTGGAAATGCCCGGCGGCGTCCTCATCGGCAATCCCATCCCGGATGAATACGCCATGGATTTCGATTACATGGAGGGCATCATCACCAGGGCCCTGGAGCTGGCCGATGCCCAGCACATCCACGGCAAGGAGATCACCCCCTTCCTGCTGGCCCACATCAAGGAGTTGACCGGAGGTGAGTCCTTCGCCTCCAATGTCCAGCTGGCGCTCAATAATGCCCGCTGCGCGGCCCGTATCGCTGTTTCCCTGGCTAAAATGTAAAATAAGCGCGGAATCCCCCGGTAGCTTGCTGCCGGGGGAATTTTTTGCCAAATACCACCCCCGCATTTTGTGCGAGTCACCAAAAATTCTCAAAAAGGTTGACACCCCTGCCCAAAAGTGGTAGTTTATTCTTGCTATTCATATCCCCATGGGGATATTGTTGTGTTTGCGGAGCAAACACAACCCCACCTGCGGGAAAAATTAAAAAGAAGAGAGGTCAATACCAAATGAAAAAGCTTTTAAGTGTTGCGCTGGCGCTGCTCATGCTGGCCGTCATGCTCCCCGTCACCGCTATGGCGGATGAGAGTTCCATTGATCTTGCTGAATTCATCACAAAACTCGAGCAAGCCGATTATGATTTTAATGGGTTGACGACCAATGGCACCAAACTGACTGTTAAGTGGTCACCTGTAAGCGGCTGCTACGATAACCGTCCAGGCCATGATTGCACGGTAGAGAATGCTACAGCCACCGCAAATACCCCCAAGCGTGTAAACAGTGGTCTGACACAGTTCCAGCTGCTTGAGGGTAGTTCCAGAGCTGTTACAGTTAAGAATGTCAAGTTTGTTTATGAATCTGCCGCCTTTACTGTTTGCATGAATAGCGGTTGGGCTGGCAGCTTTACCGCAGAGCAGGCTCCCGCTGGTCAGCTGTTCTTTTTAACCACCGGCAATGTGACCTTTGAGAATTGCGAATTTGATAAGGTTGTGCTGACCACCTTTAACACCACCGGTACCAGCACCGTCAAGGATTGCTCCTTCAAGAATGTTTACAATAACTACGCTATCAAGGATATTCGTGGCGCCAATGTTTCCGTAACCGGTACGACCATCGAAAACTGCGGCGGTGGTATCATGGTTAGCTCCAATAGCTCCGATACAGCAGTCAATAAAGTTACCCTTACCGGCAACACCTTTAAGAATGTCGATGTAACAGGCACAGCTCCTGATGGCAATGTAGGTACTCGTGCCATCATTCAAATCGCTTCCAGCGGTACTTATACTGGTGCGACCCTTGATTTTAGCGGTAACAGTGCCACCAATTGTGGTCCTGTTGTGCGCCAGCTGAACGAAAGCGCAGCAGGGAAAGTCAATGAGCAGGGCAGCAATCTTAAAGCAATGAGACCGGACGGAAAAGTATTTACAGATGACACAACAGTAAATGAAGAACCTCCTGCACCTCCCACCCCTCCCACCGGCGGCACCATCGTCATCGTCCCCGACCGCACCGAGGACACCCCCAAGACCGAGCCCGAGAAGAACCCCACCACCGGCGCCAATGATGTCGTCGCCGCGGCCGTGGCCCTCATGGCCGTTTCCGCCCTCGGCATGGCCGTCCTCACCCGCAAAAAATAACACATTCCCCTCTTTCGGGAGCCCCTTCGGGGGCTCCTTTTTCCTGCCATTTTACTGTAAATAAAAACTAACATTTAGTCAAATCACGCCCATATTTTCCCGCATTCGTAAACTTTTCGTGAAAAAAAGTGAATTATTAACCTTTCACCTGCAAAGAAGGGCCGTTTTTGCCGTATTAGTGGAGGGACTTTCGCCCCCGGCCCCTCCGGCATAAAATATCTTACACCCCACGAAAGGAGATCCCCCCATGAAAAAAATCTACCTCTCCCCGGAGCGCCGTCCCGCTCCCCACGGCCCCTACTTCGGCTATCCCACCCTCTTCGAGCACGATGTCACCACCTCCATCGCGCAAAAAACCGCCGCGGCCCTTACCCGCTGCGGCTTTTCCGTCAAAATGGCCCCGCCCGCGGCCACCGTGCGTGTCCGTGTGGCGGAAGCCATTTCCTGGCAGGCTGATTACTACCTCCCCATCCACACCAATGCCAGTTCCGCCACCCCCAGGGAGGGCTCCGCCCGCGGCCCGGAGGTCCTGGCCTATGGCCAGCCCGGCGGCATCAGCTGGCGCGCCTGCCAAATGACCTACGAGGAACTCATGGCCATTTACCCGGCGGCTACCACCCGCGGCGTCCGCCAGAATACCACCTTCTACGAGATCAACAGCACCCCCATGCTTTCGGTCTATCCGGAGCTTGCCTTCCACGATAATGGCGCCGATGCCCAGTGGCTGGTGGAAAACCAGGGCGCGATCGCCGAAGCCCTGTGCCGTGGGGTTTGCCGCTGGTTTGGGGTAAATTACACCGCCCCCACCGGGGAGGACTGGCAGCAGCGCTACCTTTCCCTGCGGCAGTCCCTGCAGGCCCTGCTGGAGGAAAACCCTGCACAAATTTAGTGGGAAAATTTGTGCACCTCCCCAAAATTTCTCATTTAGGTTGACATCCCCTGCCCAAAAGTGGTAACCTTACTCTGTTCTCATATCCCCATGGGGATATTTTGTGTTTGCCCTGCAAACACAACCCCGCCCGTGAGAAAAATAAAAAAGAAGAGAGGTCAATACCAAATGAAAAAGCTTTTAAGTGTTGTGCTGGCGCTGCTCATGCTGGCCGTTATGCTGCCGGTGACGGCGATGGCGGAGGACATTCCCACCTTGGGAAGCGACAAAGTTTGGAAGAATGTAACTCCTGCCAATGTGCAGGATGTCCTTGATGGCAAATATGATTCTATCAATGGCACGACCATCGAATTAAGTGCAGGCAACTATGACAAGATCGAGTTTGGCCGTGCCACTGCATGTGAGAATAGCAATACCGAGTATTATCTTGGCGGAACCGAATCCAGTCCTAATGCGATTATAAAGAATATAGCCGATCACCCCAATGGTGGCGCGGGCAAGCGTGAGTATGTCCGCAATATGAGCAATGTTACCCTCAAGGCAGCCGATGGTGCGGCGGTGACCATCAACGGGCTGGTTGCATTCGGCGGGCAGGTCAACAGCACAAAGTGGTACAGCAGAGATTTTGTTGCTGACAGAGACATGAGTGCGACCGAAAACAATAACATTTGTTACTGGATCGGTCAAAAGTGGAGCAACATTACCTTTAAGGGACTGACCTTCACGGGCGGTGTGAATATTGAAGCATATGGCAATAAAGACACGCTCATCAACGATGTTAAGTTTGACAACTGCAAGTTCAGCATTACGGACAACCCCAGTGAAACATATTGCATCCGCTTGAATGTCGATGGAAATATCGCCCAGGCAAACAACCTTGTTGTTAATAAATGCGAATTCACGAATGGTAATACCGCAGTGCTTACCGACGGGATGCCGAATGTCACCGTTACGGACAGCACCTTCTCCGGCTTGGCCAGGCACGCAATCAACCCGATGATGAATTATCTGCCGAAGGCTCCGGGCTACGGAGAGATCACTGTTACCGGGAATACTTTCAAGAATATGAGCAACGCCGAAAAAGGCACTATCCTGCGCATGGGCGAAGTTGGTGCAGGCGCTGTGTTGACGATCAAGAACAATACCGCAACGGAAGGTATCACTTTGGCAAACAGCGTCAAGGTTAACAGCCTTGCTGACAGCGGTATCACTTATGACATCTCCGGGAACAACTGGGGCGAGAACCTAAAATTTAGTGAAGAGTTTAAAAACATAGTTGACGAGCCTATTCCGAAGCCCTCTACCCCCATCGTCATCGTCCCCGACCGCACCGGGGACACCCCCAAGACCGAGCCCGAGAAGAACCCCACCACCGGCGCCAATGATATGGTCGCCGCGGCCGCGGCCCTCATGGCTGTCTCCGCCCTCGGCATGGCCGTCCTCTCCCGCAAAAAATAACCCATGACCCACCCCAAAGCCCCCCTCACCGGGGGCTTTTTCTATGCACCCTGCCCATTGTCAAGCCCCCAAAATGGTAGAATTTTCGTGCACTCCTACAAACTTTTGTTCGCGGCTTTACATCCCCCCATTCTTGTGCTACAATGAAACTGGAGAACTTTCGTTCGCATTCCAAACCGGGAGGAAAACAGGATGATTCTGGGAAAATGGGAGTTGCCCCCCTATGCCATGCTGGCCCCTATGGCCGGCGTCTCCGACCGCGCCCTGCGGGAGCTGGCCATGCGCTTTGGGGCCGTGGCCTGCGTGGGCGAGATGGTGAGCTGCAAGGGGCTGGTGCAGGGCAGCCGCAAAAGCGCCGAGCTGATGGAAATAGGCCCGCTGGAAATGCCCTGCGCCATCCAGCTTTTTGGCGATGAACCGGAGCCCATGGCGCGCGCGGCCGAGCTGGCCCAGCAGTATTCCCCCGCCTGGCTGGATATCAACATGGGCTGCCCCGCTCCCAAAATTGCCGGCAACCGCAGCGGCAGCGCCCTGATGCTGGAGCCGGGCCGGGCCGAAAGCATTATACGCGCGGTGAAGGAGGCCAGCAGTATCCCGGTCACCGTCAAGTTCCGCAAGGGCTGGGATGACAGCCACATCAACGCCGTGGAATTTGCCCAAATGGCCGAAGCCGCCGGGGCTGATGCCGTGACGGTTCATGGCAGGACCCGGCAGCAGATGTACGCTCCCCCGGTGGATTGGGAGATCATCCGCCAGGTGAAAAACGCGGTTTCCATCCCGGTCATTGGCAATGGCGATGTGGTGAGCCCCGAAACCGCCAAGGCCCTGTACGAAACCACCGGCTGCGATCTCATCATGATCGGCCGGGGCGCCCTGGGGGCCCCGTGGCTGTTCCGGCAGGTGCAGCAGTACCTGCAAACCGGGGCATATGAGCCGACCCCTCCGCTGGGAAAACGCATGGAGCTGATGGTGGAGCAGATGACCCTGGCCGTGCAATACAAGGGCGAGCGGGTGGCCAGCCATGAGTCCCGCAAGCACTGTGGATGGTACATCAGTGGGGTGCGGGGGGCGGCCCAGCTGCGCCGCCGTGCCGGGGAATTACAGACGCTGGACGACATAAAGCGGCTGGCGGAGGATGTGGTGAAGGCCGCCGCAGAATAACAGGAAACGGCATTTTATCTTGATAAGGGGTTTTGTGGACGGCGGAAAGGTCGTAGGGGGAAGTGCGGCAAAGAGGGTAAGTTAGTGTCTCTCGATGTGTCGTAAAGGCCTGCTTTAGATGAACCTAAGGGGTAAGCCCGCCCCACTGTGGGGTGTCCTCTCTTCTTCCAAGCGTAAACCATCGTTGACGATGTTATTTTTGATTTTCTTTCACTGGATTGTTCTGCGGAGTTTTGACACCGGGGAAATGGCACATGGCATTTGTGATCGCAAAACCGAGGGGGGATTCTGTCGAATGTCAGTATAATTTTGCGATAAAGTGCGAGCTGTATAAAAGCCGAAAAAAGGGCGGGGCGCAGCCCGGGCCGCTCGGAGGGGGCTGCGCCCCGATTCCTTGGCCTGGCACAAAGCCTGTGGAGGAGTGGGCGAGCGGCCGTTTCCCAAGCTAGCCCCTTGCATGGACTTGGCCCGATGGATGCGGACTTTTGGCAAGAGATGCTGGCCCGCCGAATGGCAGTGGGCGGGAGATCTGTCGAAAAGAGTATAAATTTGATTGAATTATACGGTTTGTATTGAATATAAAGGCAGGGTTTCTGCAAGGGGAGGGGCGGGCCGCAGGCCGCCCCGGCGCAGCCGGGGCCAGCGGGCGGAGCCCGCTGAAACCGTCCCCCGCGGGGGACGGTTTGGCCTGCGGCCCGAATGCGCCCCCTGCACAGACCTGCGGAGGAGTTCTGCCGCAATTTTCCGGGGCGTTCATACAAAGTTCATTTGAAATGCGGGCCCAAAGCGGGTACAATGGAGAGAGAAACCAAGGGAGGATGTGCCATGATGAAAAAACTGCTGGCCCTGGCCGCTGCGGCGCTTCTGCTGCTGGCTGCCGGCTGTAATAACAACCCGGCCGAACCGGAGCCCAAGCCTGACCCGGAATACCCGGTGACGGTGGGCAATGTGACCCTGACCGAGGCCCCTACGGCTGTGGTATCCCTTTCCCCGGCGACCACCGAAATGGTGTACGACCTGGGCTATGGGGAATTGCTGGTGGGGGTAAGCGAATACTGCACGGCCCCGGCGGCAGCTGTCGCCAAACCCCGGATGGGCAGCGCCTACCAGCCGGAGGTGGAAAAAATAAAAGCCAGCGGAGCCACGCTGGTGCTGTGCACTGTTCAGCCGACCGAAAGTACCCTGACCGAGCTGCAGCAGGCCGGAGCTCAGGTGCTGGTGCTGCCCCGGGCGGACTCGGTGGAGGGAATAAAGCAGAACTACCGGGCACTGGGCAGCCTGCTGGCCGGTAATGTGACCGGCACTGCTGCTGCGGAGACCGTAAGCACGGCGATAGACAGCAAGCTGGCCGAGGCGACCGCCGCCCTTTCCGGGATGGCTGCCGCCCCCGATGCCACCCTGCTCATCTCCTACCCCTACCGCATGGCCACTGGGGATACCCTGGAGGGCCAACTGCTGGCCCAGGTGGGCTTCCACTGCAGCGGGGCGGACTACACCAACTGGCTGTACCCGGAAAGTGAGCTGAGGGCGCTGGAGCCGGATGTGATCTTCTGTGCTGAGGCGGACGAGGTGGAGACGGTGAAGCAGAGCTATGAGTATAAGGTGGTGGCTGCCGTGAAGAATGACAAGGTCATGGCGATTGATTTTACGGCGTTCCAAAACCAGAGCCTGCGGATGTTTGATACCCTGGCGGAGATGGCGAAATTCACCGCGGCGGAGCCTGCGGAGGCATAAAGATAACGGCCGGCATGGGGAACTGTGCCGGCATTTTTAGCGAGGAGAGGAGAATATGGAGATTCAGGAGCTCACAGTGGCGGAAGAAAAGCAAAAGGTGGTACGGCAGATCTTGGAGGGGCTGCCGGAATGGTTTGGCATAGCTGAGGCGCGGGAGGAATATATTGCCCAAAGCGCCGGACAACCTTGTTTTGCCGCGATGGAGCAGGGAAAGCCCATCGGCTTTCTTTGTCTGAAGGAGACCGGGCGTGATACCATGGAACTGGCGGTGATGGGAGTGGACCGAAAGTACCACTGTCGAGGCTGTGGCCGAGCGCTTTTTGCGGCAGCAAAGAAGTATGCGGCCCAAACCGGGTATTCTTTTTTGCAGGTAAAAACAGTGCAGATGGGGCGCTACAAAGAATATGATGACACCAACCGTTTTTACCAGAGTTTGGGATTCAAGGAGCTGGAAGTATTCCCAAGCCTTTGGGATGAGTGGAACCCATGCCAGATTTACATTATGGCAATTTAGTGAACGCAAAAGAAAATTAGTTGCGGCTAAAAATGATGCTGTGCCACTATATCTTGCAGGGCAGAAAAACAGCACAAAATGAGGCGGGCAAAAAGAAGAATTTTCTGCGGAAAAGTGTGGTCTTGGGATGGAAAAAAGCACTTGCTTTCGGCACTCTTTACGATAAATATGTGGAGTGAAAAACACCTTCGCTTGACAAGGACACGCACACTTTTGCGTCGGACGCAACCTCCGCTCCTGTCGTGCTGACCCTGCGCTTTGCTTCGGGCAGCCCTCCCCGCTGCGGTGCGTCCTCCTTTCCCCGCAAGGTCTTACGACCTTGCAGGGACCCCAAGCGGAAATCGGCGCTGACTGCGTTATCGTCCTTGGCATACGCCAGTATGCCGGCGTCCTCTTCCTTGTCATCATCCGGTTTTCCCCCGCCGAAAAGTCCTACGGAGTTTTTGCGCGGGAGAAATGGCATCCGAGGAAGCGCGGAGCGGCAGGCAGGCTGGCGCCTGTCAACGCGATGCGCAATGTCTGGCGGTATTTATGCCCGCAAAAACTGTATGTGCTCTTGTCAAACAAAGGAAATCACAGAAAAGCATGGCGGAAGCTGCCGAGGTGCCGACTGACAGGAGGTATACGACTATGAAGAAGATCGGATTGTTTGCGGCCGGTGTTCTGTTCGACACCGCCGGGCTCAAGATCCTGGGCTGCCGGGAAGCCAAGAAGGTCTACACCGGCGTAACAGCCGCCGCGCTGCGCGCCAAGGACTGCGTGATGGATGCCGTGACCACCGTCCGGGAGAACGCCGAGGATATCTACGCGGACGCCAAGGAGCAGAATGAGCGCTGGGCGGCCGAGTTGGCGGAGGAAGTGGTGGAGGACGCCCTGCTGAGTAATCCCAAGGCAGGCCGGACTGGCGAGATAATCATTATAAAAGCGGAGGAAGCCGGACCAATAGAGGGATAGAATAAAGCCGCCGTTCTCCAAAAGGGGAACGGCGGCGCACAGTATCAGGGAGAAAATTAGCCGCGGCCGAAAACGGCGCGCCGCCGGATGGATCAGAGCGAGGCGATGTAGCTGCGCCAGCCGCCATAAGAGGAGATCTCCTTTTGGCCGCGGACGAGCTCCGGCTCTCCGATGACGCCGAGAACGACCTCGCCATCAGAGAGGGTGACCTTGCCGACCGAGAGGCCCTCGGGCTCTTTCATGAGTACCGAGGCGAGCCCGGCGGCGGGAACCTGCCATACCTCCACCGCAACGCTGACGGCCTGGGGGTCGGCGGGATCCACCCGCAGCATGGCGGGGTTGTTGTCATTGATGCTCCACAGGCGGTAGCAAGGGGCAGTGGCGGCTTCCCGCAGGAAGAAGGCGCCGGCATCGAGGAGGTTCTTTTCCAGCGGGAGGCCCCGCATGAGGGTGCCGTTGACGGCGAGTTTGACAGAATCCATGATGTTCTCCTTTTGATTTATGGTGGTTAGTTTAATCCCCAAAATTTTCTTTGCACGCCATAGGTTCCCTTATCATTTGCAACGAAACCTAACCGTTCACAGTAGGACTTATATACCCGATCCAAAGCTGTGCCGCACAGCAGAGCGGCAGATCTTAGTGCCGCTGTCTTGTTCCGGCAATGACGCCATCGGCAGAAAGCGAAAACGGATTCCTGCTTTACCCCTTATTTTACCACACATTTCCGGACATGGCAACGGGGGTGCGGGAGAGGGGGCTGCGCCCGGATCTGGCTCCTTGCAGGGACTGGGTTAGGGGTAGGGAACAAAGCAAAACCTGCAGAGAACAGGTCCCTTGTGGGCAGTCCACAAGGCGGTAAAAAGCCGTTGACGAAGGCATTTTGGAGGCTTATAATGAGAATAACAAAATGGGTAAGTAGGAGAAAAAGTGCTTATCCCGGGAAAAAGGAAGGAGTAGCCCCATGAGCAAATTTGACATTATGGAGACCACCGTGGCCAAGGTGCAGGCCGCCTATCTGGACGGAACGCTGACCTGCCGCGAGCTGTGCGAGGATTACATCGCGCGCATCAAGGCGTATGACCACGAGGGCCCGGCCATCAATTCCATCATCTGTGTAAACCCCAAGGCGCTGGAGGAGGCGGATGCCTTTGACGCCTATGTAAAAGAGCACCACGCGCTGTGCGGCCCGCTGCACGGTATCCCTGTGATGCTGAAGGATAACTTTAATACCACCGATATGCCCACCACCGCCGGCAGCATCGCGCTGGAGGGCTGGGTGCCGGATAAGGATGCCTTTGTGACCAAGAAGCTGCGGGAGGCGGGCGCACTCATTCTTGCCAAGACCAACCTGCATGAGTTCGCCATCTGGGGCGAGACCATCAGCTCGGTGATGGGTCAATCGGTGAACCCCTATGATCCTACCCGTACCCCCGGCGGTTCCTCCGGCGGCACCGGCGCTTCCATCGCCTGCAATATCGGTATCATCGGCCTGGGCACTGATACCATCAATTCCGTCCGTTCCCCCTCTTCCGCCAACAGCCTGGTCGGCATCCGTCCCACCATTGGTCTGGTCTCCCGTGCGGGCATCGTGCCCTATTCCCTGACGCAGGATACCGCCGGCCCCATCTGCCGCACCGTGGAGGACGCAGTCCGCTGCCTGGATGTCATTAAGGGCTATGACCCTGATGATGCCGAGACCGCCTGGAGCGTGGGCCACGAGGAGTGCTACATGGACCACCTGAATGTGGACGGCATGAAGGGCCGTCGCATTGGTGTGCTGGAGAGCCTGTTTGGCAAGGAAGAGATCAATGAATCCACCAACAAGGTGGTGCGCAATGCACTGAAGGTCTTTGAGGAGAACGGCGCAACGCTGGTTCCCGTGACCGATAACATTGACCAGCCGTGGCTGACCAGCGAGGTTTCGGTCCACCTGGATGACTTCCAGCATGACCTGGACGGGTATCTGGCCACCCTGCCTGAGGATTGGCAGATCCACAGCATGGCGGAGATTCTGGAAAAGGGCCTGTTCCATCCCTTTAGCGAGAGCAATATGCGGGACGCTATGACCCGCGAGGTCGGTTCTCCCCGCTATCTGGAGAAGATGTATAACAAGATCGGTGTGCGCACCCATGTGCTGAAGATCATGGCCGACCTGAACCTGGACGCCATGGTTTATCCCCATCAGCAGCAGCTGGTCTGCAAGATCGGTGCCAACCAACAGCAGCGCAACGGCGTGCTGTGCTCCTCCACCGGTTTCCCCTCCATCGCGGTTCCCGCGGGCTTTGCGCCCGATGAGAACGCGCCCATCGGCGTGCCGGTCGGCATGGAGATCATCGGCCGTCCCTGGAGCGAGGCGAAGCTCATCGAGATCGCTTATGCCTTTGAGCAGCACTCCCACTTCCGCCGTCCGCCCGTATCGGCACCTGACCTAAACGAGTAAAAGAATACGCCATAAAATGTCCCCCATCGGTGATGAGCCGGTGGGGGATGGTTTTTGCTCTTTATCGGTGGAGGGAAAAAGCCTTCTGTGAGGGCTGGCAGAGAGACGCCCTGCCGATGCTCTTTTCGCCTGTTCGGCGAAAAGAAAGCTTACTAAAGGGGAAACTAAGGGGAAGCCCTCTCTTGCATGGCTCCCCCTCTTGTGGGAATGACCACACTGGGTCATCCCCACAATTCATCCCCTTTCGGAGCGCCCTCCGGCCTTAAGGGGCTTCGCCCATTGAAATGGGCGACCAAAGACGCTGTCTTTGGAAACTGCAAGCCTTTTGAAAAAGGCTTGACCGAAAACTTTACGAAGCGGCCGCGGCAAAGTACAGCGAGTACCCGCCCAACTGCAGCACCAGCGTTTGCTCGGCGCTGCCATCCTGCCGGGTGGTGACCGATACCGCCGCGGGGCCGGTTTCATCCCCTACGGTGAGGCTGTAAATGGTGGCTTCCACACCGCCGCTATCCTGCCGGGTGTAGCTGCCCTCCCAGCTTTGCGTGCCGGAGGTGAAGGTGAGCTTGCCATTCTCGGCCAGGCAGGTCAGTTCAAGCACTGCGGCATCGGGGTAGATCTCCTGCATGCTGTTCCCGATGAAAAGGATGCTGCCATCCTGGGTGGACTGCACCGTGACGACCTGCCAATCTTTATCCTCGATGCGGTGGGTGGTGACCTGCTTGCCGCAGGCGGTAAGCAGCAATACGCTGGCAAAAATAATAGCGAAAAATCGTTTCATAGGTTCCTCCTTAGTCTGGGCGGCGGCTCATAATGATGCCCAGTATCACCAGGGCGATGCAGCCCAATATGGCGAAGAGCAGGCCCCAGGGAAAGCCGGCCGTGATGAAAATAGCGGTGGGGCCATCCGCGCCGCCGATGATGCCGATGCTGCTATTGGCCGGGAGGCCATACCCCAGCATGAGCAGGGTAAGCACTAGCTGCGGCAGCAGCAACAGCCCGCATATCCCGGCGGCGATGGCGACCCATTTCCAGAAGCGGCGCCGGCGGTGATTCTGCTCCGCCAGCTGGCCGGTGAGGGCGCTCAGCTTATCCGCCAATACCGCTTGCGGTTCCAGCGGGACGGTGCTTTCCGGCTTTGGAGCGCCCAGCAGCTCCTCTACGGAGACCTCCAGGCACTCGGCCAGCCGCACCAGCATATCGGCATCCGGGACCGAGAGCCCCTGCTCCCATTTGCTGACGGTCTGCCTGACCACATGCAGCCGTTCGGCCAGTTCCTGCTGGGAAAGTCCCCGGGCTTTGCGCAGTGCGCGGATATTTTCGCCCAGCATGTTGATCACCTCCCTTGGTGGTATCTACCCGCTATTATGGCACAAAAGGCGGCGGGGAAGCAAGCAACACATTTTAACATGGGGGAGAGTTTGCAAAAGGGGAGGGGCGGCAGCCCCGGCGCGCGCAGCGCGCCGAGCCGGGCGAAGCCCGGCAGCCCCGCAGGGGCGGGCTGCCGCCAAGGCCAGGATTCTGCAGGGAAGGGAGGAGCAGGGGGAGAAGTCCCCGCAGGGGCCGCGGCCGCAGGCCGCGGGGACGGGCTGAAAGGCCCGTCACGGCGCGGAGCGCCGCCCTGCGGGGCGGCCATTTGCCGGCTGCATAGAGGATGGACCCGGTGCGTATACTAAGGGCAAAGGGGGGCGTGGCAATGAAGCAAAAACCGTGGAAAGCCTACCTGTGGGCGACACTGCCGACCATAGCAGGCGGGGTGCTGGCGGGGATCCTTTCCGGCAGCGGGGGCAACTACGAAAACTATATAAAACCGCCGTTATCACCGCCGGGGTGGCTGTTTCCGGTGGTGTGGGCGGTACTGTACCTGCTGATGGCGATAGGAATGGCGATGGTATGGAACGCCGACCAGGCCCATGCTAAGCCTGCCAGGAATCTCTATATCGTGCAGCTGGTGGTGAATTTGCTGTGGCCGTTTTTCTTCTTCCGGTGGGAGATGTGGGGCTTTGCGACGATCTGGCTGCTGCTTCTCATTGCACTGGTGATGGTCATGGCTTTGCGGTTTGAGCAGATAAGCCCCAAGGCGGCCTATCTGCAGATTCCTTATCTCATTTGGCTGTGCTTTGCGGCGTATCTTAATATTGCGATATGGCTGCTGAACCGATAACAGGCAAAATGAAAATCCCCCGAAAGGGGGATTTTTTGCGCGTTGGATTAGGAAAGCGCAGTGGCAGTATTTTCAGTCAGGCGGAAGCGGAAAATATTATCCCAGTGGCGGCGCAAGGACACATCGGCGGAAAGAGTGCTACTGTGGAAGCAGATGGACCACTGGGTATTGCTGGTGATATCCTTGGAGTCAGGCTCCTGGGCGACGGCCCGCAGGGTATCCCATACGGTAAGGGGGGAGAGGACATCCTTTTGCTGCGCTAATATTTTCAGTACAGTATCGTAGCGTTCCCGGCCATGGCCGTAGATACCGTTTCGCTGGTTGGGTTTGACCCGATCCGGGTAGAGCGCGTAGAAGTTGGTGGCGGCTGCCGCGGGGGTATCCACCAGGGGACGGGCGGGATCATCGCAGTCATATTCCACCACACGCCCATCTCCACTGGCATCGGTGATGTAGAAGTGATAATCCCGGCCGCCGGAGGCAAACATATCATACTCCCGCAGCAAGGCTACTGCTTCAGCGGTGGTGGCGGCGTGATCCAGTACCAGACGGATGGCCAAGGTGGGAGTGATGGTGGGTTTACCGGTCTGCTGGTAGGTGGGTTCGCTATCCAAGGTGAGCACAGCAATAGACACCCCCTTTTCATTCATGCCATCCAGACAGATGAACGGCGCGGTGAGGGTAGCCAGGCGGGTTTTCAGGCTTTGCTCCGGGGTGTTGGCCTGGATGTTATCCAAGGCGGCGAAGGCCACTGAGCGGTAGCTATCCTGTGGTGAGCAATAGACCACCATGGCGGAGGTATCGTAGCGAAAATCGTAATTACGGCCCATGCAAGCGGTACCATCCTGCTCCACTACGGCAAAGGCGGTGCAGCCGAAGGAGGGTGCCTGGATAGTGACCGGCAGCAGCGGCAGCGCCTCTTCCAGGATGGCATCCACCATGCTTTGGTCATCGGTGATGCCGCGGGCGAGGAGGTCATTCAGGCTGTAACGGTAGCGGATATCCATGCGGTAGAGGTTATAGCCATCGCTGTAATCAGTGATTTTTTGCAGGGCGGCCATGCTTTGAAAACGGGTAAAATAGATGCCGGTAAAAACGAGGGCAGCCAAAAGCAGCAGCGCGGAGAGGGAGAGCAGAAGCTTTTTCATAGGACACCTCCGGGGTCATTGGTAGTAGATATTTACCGCGCGGCGGACGGCAATAGAACCCGGAGGGGAGAAAAAACCGGCAGGAGGGTGCAGGGGCAAGGCGGCCCGCAGGGCCCCCGGCGGAGCCGGGGTGGAGGGCGGCCGCAGGCCGCCCCCAAGGCGATGCGAAGCGTCGCCTGCCCTGCGGGCCGGTACTGGGGCCCTGCACAAGGGTGAGGAGAAGCAGCAAAAAAAACAGAAGCTGAGGCAAAGAAAATCCCCTGCCAAAGAGCAGGGGATAGAATTCAGCCATTATTGATTTCCTCAAAGATATTGCCAGAGGAAAATACCACCGTTTCGCCGTTGCCTTCATTGGCGGGGAAGTGGTTGCCGATGTAGCATTCTTCCCCATCCGGGGTAATGAAGAACTCCGCTACGGTGGAAAGATAGCGGGACTGGGTATCGTAATCGGTGATGACGCGCTGCCACACACCATAGTAGTATTCCCGGCCCTCCACCGTCACCGGATCATTGAGGGTGAAGGTGTAGTTCTCCATCGGCTCCGCCGTCGCAAAGATATCCTCCATCTTTTTTATGAGGCGGGCACGGCGCTGTTCCTCGGTTTCCTCCGGTTCCGGTTCGGGCTCTGGGGAGAGGGGATCGGAAGCATCCGGGGTTCCAGCCTGGGGCGGATCGCCATGGACGATCTCGCTGATGGGATTGCCGCAGGCGGTGAATACCAGCAGGGTGGCCAGCAAGGCCAAGGTCAAGGTGATCAGTTTCATACGGCTCATACTGATGGAACTCCCTCCGTTAGGCCGCTCAGTCGGCGGCGCTTGACGATGAAATAGCAGATGATGTGGGTGAGCGAGGTCAAGATCCAGCTGATGGGGTAGGAGATGTAGAGTACCCGCAGATCGTGGTGAGTGGCGAAAATGGTATAGATCCACACCACACGGAAGCCGCAGGCGCCGATGAGAGTGACGATCATGGGCATGACAGAGCTGCCCATCCCGCGGATGATATCCGCCATAATATCCATAATGGCATCCAGACCGTAGGTGGTACCGACGATCATCATACGGATCATGCCCATGGCAATAACTTCCGAATCCTTATTGTAGAAAGCAAGCAGCGAATTGCCAAAGCCGTAGGCGATAAAGCCGAGAATCTCCGAAAGGAGGATGCCCAGGGCCAGGCACCAAAGGGTGATGCCCCGCAGGCGCTTGTACTGCCCGGCGCCGAGGTTCTGGCTGGTGAAGGTAAGGGAAGCCTGCGCCACCGAATTGCAGCTGGTAAAAACGAAGCCTTCGATATTGACAGCGGCGGCATTACCGGCCATGGCGGTGCTGCCGAAGGAATTGATGGAGGACTGGATGAGGACATTGGAGATAGAGAAGATGGCGCCCTGCAGACCGGCGGGAATGCCGATTTTGAGGATGCGGATGAGTTTATCCCGGTGGATGCGCAGCTCCTTGAGGACGATGTGGTAGCAACCGTCGGTTTTCAGCATGCACCACAGCACCAGCGCGGCGGAGATATACTGCGAAACAACGGTGGCAATGCCGACACCCGCTACGCTGAGATTGAACTGGATGACCAGAAGCAGGTTGAGACCGACATTGACGATGCCGGCAAAGAAAAGGAAGATCAGGGGTCGGCGGGTATCGCCCACGCCGCGCAGCACCGCCGCACCAAAGTTATACAGCATACTGCCCGGCATCCCCAAAAAGTAGATGCGCAGATACAGGATAGCCAGTGGGAGAACATCGTCGGGGGTATCCATCAGCCGCAGGATAGCGGGGGTACACACCACGCCCACTACCATGACAAAGAAACCGCTGATGAGTCCCACCAGCATGCAGGTGTGGGTGGCCTCGGAAACATCCTCGTACTGGGCGGCGCCGTAGTGCTGGGCAATGACGGCGCTGCCGCCGATGGAGATACCCATAAACAGGTTGACGATCAGATTGATGATGGAGCCATTGGAGCCGACGGCGGCCAGCGCGTGGCTGCCCACATACCGTCCCACCACGATGATATCGGCGGCATTGAAAAGAAGCTGCAGCATTCCTGTGGCCATTAGCGGCAGGGAAAAAAGCAGGATCTTCTGCGGCAAGCTACCGGTACACATATCTATTTCATACTTATGGCGTGCAGTAGCCAAGGGAAACAACGCTCCTTCTTTGTGCATATTGGGAAAAAGCCTAGTACAGCGCCGCGGGCGCTGCTGGGGCATAGAGATTAAGAGGACAGTATAGGTATTATAGCCCTTTTGTGCGCTAATGCAAGATATCCTGCATCAAATCTCCTTATCGCACAAAAAGGCGGCAAAAAGGAGAGAAAAGCACAACAAAACTGCCCATTATCCCAGCAACGGCAGCGCCGCTGCCAGAATTTCGGCGGCCTCCAGCGGACGGCTGCGCAGCAGGGGGCGGCGGGGTTCCTCCGGCAGGGCGGTGGATTCCGCGATGACAGCTTGCAGCTGGGCGGGGGTGTACCAGCGAAAGCGGCCAATGCCAAGCTGTTCGGCCCGGTGCTCCAGCAGGGCCAGCAGCAGGTCATCATAGCCGGCTTCCCGGGGCAGGCGCAGCTCCGCGGCTACGGCCGGCAGAATGTGCTCGAACAGGGCACGGCGAGGGGAGAGTCCCTCCGGCAGGCGCAACGGGATACCGGCGGCCTTTATGGCGTTCTCCGGCAGAGCGGCAAAGGCCGCAAAGCCATCGGCTTTTTCGGAAAAGTAATACAGCTGGCCGGGGAGCTCCCGCATAAACCGCATGGTATCGTAGTAGCCCATCTGAATATTGCGGCGGCTGGTGGCGGGATCGAACCGCATGACAGGGCCCAGCTGCTCACTGGGGAAGATCTGACGGATCTTCTGCTTATCCCGCAGCGGATGGATGATGCCGAAGCCATTGAGCCGGATGGCGATGACCTCATCGCAGCCGTAGTCCAGCAGCTCATTATAGGGGCAGGCATCGTACAGGCCGCCGTCCAGGTACTTCTTATCCCCAATGACGGTGGGCTGGAACCCGGGGAACGAAGCCGAGGCCAGCACATGGTCCAGCACATTTTCGGGGGTCATATCTTTCTTATAGGCGATCAGCGGCTGAAGCTCCGGGAAAGCCACGGCAATCATGCCATAATCAATGGGACTTTCCAGCAGTCGCTGGGGGTCAATGTTCTGCTCCAGGAAGGCACGGATTTTGGAGGTATCGATGCCGCCGTTTTCCAGCGCGGCTTTGATGTTTTCCTTGAGGGCCGAAAGGGTATTGAGGTTCACCTGCCGGTTGATGATTTCCAAAAAGCCTTTGTCCTCCTCAGAGAACAGATCGTCATTGGCGGTCGTCTCCCAAAATTCCGCGGCCTTTTCACAATCTCCCTGCGCCAGCAGCGCCGCATTGATGGCGCCGATGGAAACACCGCAGATGACATCAAAATGATAACCTAGTTCGGTAAGGGCGCGGTATGCGCCGATTTCATAGGCGCCTTTGGCACCGCCGCCTTCCAGTGCTAAACCCAGCATAGTGATGCTCTCCTTTCATCTATCCACAGCGGATTCTATTCCATGCTCATCATAACCGAAAGAGCGGGGGAAAAGCAATGCTCCCGCCGTCCTTTTTACAAATCGTTCATGCTTTTTCGGCAGGGAAAATGCCGCAGACCGTCAGCACATCACCTGCCACGGTAAAGTGCACCTCCAGCCCGGCAAAGGGAAAGCCGTATACCCGGTCGCTATCCTGCTGATAAGCCGGCCGGGGGTCCTGTGCCAGTACCGCCCGCAGGGAAGCCCGGTGCGCCGCGGGAACCTTTTCTTCCCATTCCGGCGGCAGTATCACCGTGAGGACATGTGCTAGCCCATCGGCGGAATACCCCCCGGTGGCCTCCGGGTGGCAATCGGCATGGGGCAGGTAGGGCTTTACATCATAAATAGGTGTGCCGTCCATCAGGTCAGCCCCGGCTACCCGCAGCACCGTGCCCCATTCTGGATGGTGCACCACCCCCAGCAGCTTGACGCAGGAAAGCCCAATGGCATTGGGGCGGAACGGTGACCGGCTGGCAAAGACCCCAACCCGGCGGTTGCCGCCCAGCCGGGGCGGACGCACGGTAGGCCGCCAGCCCTCCCGCTTCGTTTCGGAAAATTCCCATAGCAGCCACAGGTGGCTGTAGCCCTCAATCCCCCGCAGCGCCTCCGGTACCCGGTACTCCGGCCGGAACACCACCAGCGTTTCCAGCTCCGGCACCAGCCCGCTCTGCCGCGGGATGCCGAATTTGGTGGGAAAGTCGCTGCGGATCTCCGCGATTACCTTAATAACAGCTGTTTCTTCCATGGCTCCTCCCCATGATTTCTGCAAGCCGCAGGGATGGGGCCCGCAGGGCCGCCCGCCGTAGGCGGGCGTAGGCGGCGCAGCCGCCAAACCCATCCTCCGGATGGGTTGCCCTGCGGGCCCGACCCGGGCCGCGAATTCTGACTCTATTTTACCATGCCATTCCGAAAAAGAAAAGCAGATGGCGTGCGGTTCAGTCCTTATTCTCCTTGGCGCTCCAGTCGGCCACCTCCAGCCGCCACATGGCGGTGCGGGCCAGGGTCTGCGGCGGGCAGCCCGGTGCGCCGGGCAGGTACCGGTCGATCAAAAGCCGCATGGCCTGGGGCTTTTCTTCCTCGGTCAGCGGGGTAACAGTCGCCTTGCCCATTACGCAGCCGTACCGTGTGGTAATGCCGTGCCCCGGCAGCTGCACTACCCGGTGGCCACAGTCCATCTGGAAGGAACAAGCCCCGTTTTGCCGCAGCAGCTCCGCCTTGCGGCCTTCTGCTGCCCCGTGCAGGTAGAAATACAGCCGCCCCTCTTTTTCCTCCCAGCCAAAGTTCATCGGCACGATGTAGGGGTAGTCCCCATCGGCCAGTCCCAGCCGCAGCACATCGCACTGGCGGATGATCTCCTTGACGGCCTCCAGCTCTGTTACTTCCCGGTCTTTCCGGCGCATTTCTTCCATACTATTCCCTCCGGCAGTTTTTCTTTATTATAGCAGGTTTGGCTTTACGGCACAAATTCCGCCGTCCTGCCTAAAATCCCGGGATTTTGCTTTTCCTCCGGGGCAGGATATGGTATAATAAAATATAAATGTATGTTCTCAAATCTCCCCACAAGGAGGCCCATCATGAAAGTCCTTGCCTTTGATGCCAACAGCATCGTCAACCGTGCCTTTTACGGCGTGCGGCTGCTCTCCACCCGGGAGGGCACCTATACCAATGCTGTTTACGGCTTTTTCAATATTGTTTATAAGCTCATCGAGGAACAGAAGCCGGATGCGGTCGCCTTTGCCTTTGATCTGCACGCACCCACCTTCCGGCACAAAATGTACGAACAGTACAAGGGCACCCGCAAGGGTATGCCGGAGGAACTGCGCCAGCAGATGCCGCTGGTGAAGGAAATGCTGCGGCTTTTGGGCTATCCCATTCTAGAAGTAGAGGGCTACGAGGCGGATGATATCCTGGGCAGCCTGGCCCTGCAGGGGGAGCAGAACGGCGATACCGTCCTTATCTGCACCGGCGACCGGGACTCTCTCCAGCTCATCACCGATAAGGTCAGCGTCATCCTGGCCAAGACTGCCCCGCAGGGCGCCGTTTATGAGATAATGGACCCCGCCGCCATTCGCGAAAAGTACGGCGTGACGCCCCGGGAAATGATCGAGGTCAAGGCCCTGATGGGCGATCCCTCCGATAACATTCCCGGCGTGCCCGGCATTGGCGAAAAAGGCGCTCTGGCCCTTATCCAAAAGTATCACACCATCGAATATATCTATGCCCATTTGGAGGAGTTGGAGTTGACCCCGGCGCTCCGTAAAAAGCTGGCCGAGGGCCGGGAATCCGCCGCCCTCAGCCGGGAGCTGGGGACCATCTGCTGCGAGGTGCCGGTACCCCAGTGGAGCGAACTGAAGCCCCGGCCCCGGCAGGAGGACGCCCTTTATGCCTTCCTTTCCCGGCTGGAGCTCAACCGTCTTATCACCAGGCTGGGTCTTGCCGCTCCGGAAACGATGCCGGAGGAACCCGCCGCGGAGGAGGCGGCTCCCGCTGTGACCTTTGCCCCTCTTACCGAAGAATCTGACCTTGCCGCCTGGGGCAAGGAAACCCCGATCATCCTTTCGGCCCGCTGGGCGGAGGATGGTACGCCTGCCGCCCTCTGCGTCCTTTGCGGGGAGCAGCTATGCGGCTGCGAGGATCCCGCTGCCTCCCTGTGGCAGAAAATTTTCTCTTTGCCCAATCCAAAAATCACCGCCGACGCCAAACCCTATTATAAAGCGGCGCTAAAGGCGAATAATACCTTTGCCGCCCTATGGCTGGATGCCGGTCTGGCCGGGTATCTGCTCAATCCCAATGCCAGTGACTACGCCGTGGAACGCCAGCTGGCCCAGCATGGGCTTTCCCTCCCCGCGGCGGAGGCCCCGCAGAAGCTGCTGCCGCTGGCACGGGAATGCCTGGGCCTTTCGGCGCTTTCTCCCCTGCTGGAGCGGGAGCTGGAAGCGAACGGCCAGCAAAAGCTGCTGCGGGAGGTGGAGCAGCCCCTCTGTGAGGTGCTGGCCTCGATGGAGCTCACCGGCTTTCGCGTCGACCGCGAGGGCCTGCGGGAGTTCGGCATCTACTTGGATGGACTGACCATCCAGCTGGAGCAGGAGATCTATCAGCTGGCCGGCGGCAAATTCAATATCAATTCCCCCAAGCAGCTTGGAGATGTTCTGTTTGGCAAGCTGGAGCTGCCCGCCAAAAAGAAAACCAAGAGCGGCTATTCCACCAATGCCGAGGTGTTGGAGGAGCTGATCCCCTATCACCCCATTATCAGCAAGATACTGGAGTACCGCAAGTACAAAAAGCTCTCCTCCACCTATGTGGAGGGCCTTAAGGACACCATTGGCCCCGATAGCCGCATCCGCTCGGTGTTCCGCCAGACCGATACCAGAACCGGCCGCATCAGCAGTGCGGAGCCCAACATGCAGAATATTCCCATCCGTACCGAACCCGGCAGCCGTATGCGGGATTTCTTCGAAGCGGAGGAGGGCAACCTGCTGGTGGATGCCGACTATTCCCAGATCGAGCTGCGGGTGCTGGCGGCCCTGGCCAATGACAGCGCCATGATCGAAGCCTTTCGGGAGGGCGTGGATATCCACACCCGTACCGCCGCGCAGGTATTCGATCTGCCGGAGACCTTTGTCACCCCACAGATGCGCTCCCGTGCCAAGGCGGTCAACTTTGGCATCGTCTATGGCATCGGCGCCTTCTCCCTTTCCCGGGATATTGGTGTTTCGATGCAGGAGGCCGATACCTACATTAAGAATTACAAAAAGACCTACAGCGGCATTGCCGCCTACCTGGAGCGTGCCATAGAGGACGCCAAGGAAAAAGGCTATGCCGAAACGCTGTTCGGCCGCCGCCGCCCCCTGCCGGAGCTGAAAGCCTCCAACCGGGTGCAGCGCGCCTTTGGCGAACGGGTGGCGATGAACGCCCCCATCCAGGGCACCGCCGCAGATATTATCAAGATCGCCATGGTGCGGGTGTACCGCCGCCTAAAGACGGAAGTCCCCGCCGCCCGCCTTATTTTGCAGGTTCACGATGAGCTCATTGTCGAAACACCGCAGGGATCCGCCGAGCAGGTGCGGGAGCTGGTGCGCCAGGAGATGGAATCCGCAGTCTCGCTGTCGGTTCCGCTTTTGGTGGATGCCAAGGTAGGAAAAACCTGGGGCGAAGCCCACTGATCCCTCGCTAATTTCTGCAAGCCGCAGGATTGGGCCGCAGGCCGCCCCCGCTTCGCGGGGGCACGCAGGCACCGCCTGCGTCGGCGGCTGCGCCGCCGGGCCTGCGGCCCGCCCTGCCCCC